>Ga0209573_1000114_pt1 | contig 217898 bp, 205 predicted proteins | sample TNRBio252014_DNA_FD_185870 | JGI IMG/M metagenome (GOLD analysis project Ga0209573, IMG submission 185870) | Wastewater treatment Type I Accumulibacter community from EBPR Bioreactor in Madison, WI, USA - TNR Reactor_6/25/2014_ DNA (SPAdes)... | ecosystem: Engineered > Bioreactor > EBPR >...
ACGCCCTCAACAACAACGTCTCGCTCGGCCTCAAGACCCTTGAAGCCACCGACAAGACCCTCAAGCAGATGATCGGCCTCGTCGAGTCCGCCCAGGAACTCGCCCGCAAGGCCCAGGCCGAAGGCGCTGCCGGCATCCGTGGCATCACCTCGGGCGCGAATATCGCCGCCACGACCGCCGTCGCCGGTTATGCTGTCGGTGCGACACTCTCGATCACCTCGGATGGTGGTGCGAACTTCAACTATACCTTCACCAAGACCGGCACGACCTGGGGTGAAGTGGCGGACGCGCTCAACTCGGCCAACATCGGCGTGATGGCGGAATTCATTCCGGGCACGGCGGCGAACCAGACCAACATCCGCTTCTTCTCGACCAGCGGCAAGGATTTCCGTTTCGACGGCTCCTCGACCCAGACGGTCATGGACGACCTCGCCAACGCCTCGATGGTCTCGCCGACCGGCATCCAGTCGATGCCGAACGCGGCGGCAGCCAACAACCTGTTCGCCAACGCCGGTGCTGCGGCCACCGCGACGGAAACCGGCTTCACCGTCTCCTACGGTGGCGTGATGGCCGGCGCGAAGACCGGTCTTTCGACCGCGACCGCGATCGCCGCCAACTCGCTCCTCGTCTTCGAGGACGGTAACGGCCAGACCCGCACCCTCAACTACACCGTCGCCACCACGCTCGCGACCGTCATCGCCGACATCAACAATCTGAATGCCGGCGTAAAGGGTGAACTCGTCAGCACCGGTCCGGCGGCGACCCCGCAGTTCCAGCTGCGCAACACCAATGGCGGCAACATCACGATCACGGCCGCGACCGGCGCGTTTGCCGCCGCGGGTACCGTCGGCTTCACGCCGGGCACGGCCTATGCCGCGCCGCTCTCCACCAACAATGCTCTCCGCCTGCGTTATGGTCAGCAGTATGATGCGATCATCACCAACCTGAACCTGCTGGCGCAGAACAACCCGGTGCAGGCCGGCCGTAACCTCCTCCAGGGCGAGAACCTCTCGGTTGTCATGGATGAGTTCGGCGGCAACCCGATCACCGTCGCCGGCATCAAGATCACGGCGAACGGCACCCTGACGATGGCCCAGGCCGGCACGACCTGGACCACCGACGCGAACATCCAGACCTCGGCCACGCAGTCCAACCAGGCTCTCCTGAACCTGCGTAACTTCCAGTCCCAGTTCGCGACGTTCAACTCCTACATGCAGGACCGCTACGACCTCAACAAGTCGTACCAGACGGACCTCAAGACCCAGGGTGACGACCTTGTCGCCGCTGACGTCGCCGAGGAATCCGCCAAGCTGACGGCACTCCAGACCCAGCAGCAGTTCGCGGTGCAGGCCTTCTCGATGGGCACCCAGAACGCCCAGTCGCTCCTCCGCCTCCTCGGCTGATCGGCGATCCTTCGACAAAAAACAGAAAGCGGCGGGGAAACCCGCCGCTTTTTCAATCCAGCGCAGGCCGACTTCAGGAAGCCTTGGCCGCCGCCAGAAACTCCACCTGCCAGTCGCCCCCCTGCAAGGCGGGCGCACGGAATATCCGGTAGTCGGATGCATGGTGTTCCGACGGGATGGCGACATCCTTGTCCGGCAGCATGAGCCAGCGACGCTGGCCGACAAGCACCATCATCGCCTGCCGTTTTTCCGCCGCGATGCGGCATGCCCCCTTGAGTGCGGAATAGTAGGGTTCTTTCCGCCACGCGTCCGGACGCCCTGGATCAACAATGATCTCGAAAGGCAGATGTTCGGCCGCCTTGTTGATGACGAAGCCGCAACGATCCGGTCGCCAGTCTTCTGAAAGTTGGGCGTTCTTGCGCCAGTCGCAATGGAAATCGGCACATCCTTGCGGGCGATCCTGCCAGACCGCGCAACCCTTGCCGGGCGAACAATGCTGGCACCACTTCCCGCCGGCCTTGGGCGGGTCCATGTAGGTGATCGTCATCACCTTGCAGCACAGCGAACACGATCCGCATTCACGCCCCGCAACGAGAATCGAGGCCGCAGTTTCCGTCGACATTCCTTGTCCCCTTGCTTGCGGCCTTCGCCGCGTTAAGGGAGCGTAAACCAAGATGGTTAATGGTTCGGAAAGACAGGAGCCCAGGTGATCGCGCCGGCCAGCTCCCGCCTTTCGATACGGATCTCGGCGAGATCGACACCGCGCGGAACCGGGACTTCCCGATCCGGAAACAGGAGTGCCCGTTCTTGCCCCCGAAAGACGACGATCGTCGAGCCTCGCCCTTCGAGAATGTCCCGTGCGGTCCGCGCCAGCAGGCTGCGGTAGGGCTCGCGGCGGTAAGCATTCGGCTGGGCGGGATCGACCAGCAGCGCGAGCGGCGCGTCCTGATGCGCGTGCGTCAAGATGAAGCGCGCACGGTCGGGGCGCCATTCCGGCCCCAGCGCGGGATCCAGTCGCCAGACGCAGAAGTAGGTCGAGCACCCCGAAGGCAGCACATTCCAGATCGCACATCCTCGCCCCGGCCGGCAATGATGGCACCATTTTCCAGCCGGCTTCGGCCGATCGAGCCAATCGATCTCGAACAGCTTGCAGCACAGTGCGCAGGTGCCGCACTCTTTCTCCGCAACCGGAATCGCCTCAATCCATTTCATGCCGCTCCTCCGCAACGGGGTTCCGGCAGAATTAGCGTGCATTATGGTAAACACCTTGTTAATTTTTCTACTACAGATTGCATTTTGGGCCTGATTCGTCATGCCTGCAACCTGTCTGGAGAACGGGATATTTACGCTCCTGTGATGAACTCGATTGCAAGGAAGGAGGCCAACCGTGGCCCTGAAAGTTGAGCTGAAGCCCAACGAACGCATCATCATTGGCACCGCTGTGGTGCGCAATGGCGAGCAGCGTACGAGCCTCATCATCGAAGGACACGCTCCGATCCTGCGCGAAAAGGATATCCTGAGCCCCCGCACTGCAGATACGCCGGCAAAGCTGATCTACCTTGCGATCCAGTTGATGTATATCGACGGGCGAGTTGCTGAAAATATTGGGACATATAATAAACTTGTCACGGACTTTCAAAATGCTGTGCCAAGTTCGACCAATATTTTGATGGCAATTCACAACCATATCTTAAACGCGGAGTTCTATAAGGCCCTCAAGGAAGCGAAACAGCTTCTGGCGTACGAGAGGAAGTTATTCGAGCATGCAGCCCGGAATTCAGGCTTACGCGAAGACCCAGTCCCTGGCGCTCAGTCAGCGTGAACTCGAAGCGCGCGCGCTTCTGAAAGCAGCCGCGAAACTGCAGGCGCTCAAGGAAAACTGGGATCCCAGCATCTCGGCGATCGAAGATGCGCTTGCCCACAACCGAAAGGTGTGGACATTGTTTCTCGCCGCCGCAACCGACGAGGAATGCACGCTGCCCCCAGAAGCCCGGAAGAACATCATCGGTCTTGCCCGCTTCGTGGTGAACCAGTGCATGCGCGTCCTGTTCGATCCCAATCCGGAAAAGCTCGGTCTGCTGATCGAGATCAACCAGCACATCGCTGCCGGACTACGCGGAAGCGCGACGCCGGAAAGTGACATGCAGGCGCTGGCCGCAGCCGCTTCCTGACGATACGCCGTCCCGCACGGCGTTTTCCAGCTCATCCTGACACAGCGCCGCAAGGCGCTGTTTCCATTTTCGCCCCTCCAGCCATTCCGAGCTCCGGGCCAATGAAAAAGGCGCCCCGAAGGGCGCCTTCTATTCAGTCCTTCGGGGGATGCGGAGGACCGAAACTCAGAGGTAATTGACCAGCGAGAGCTGCGACAGGCGCGCTGTCGTCTGGTAGCTCGCCTCCAGCTGCGTCTGGAGCGAGGTGAGCTGAACCGCCACCTCCTCGGTCCGCGTGCTCTCGATTTCCGAGAGCAGCCCGCTCAGGAATTCCTTACGGTCGGAATGACGCGTCTTGGCGGTCGCGACTTGCGAGGTTGCCAGACCGAACTGACCATTGATCTCGAGGATCGCATTCGGCCCGCCGGTGGAATTGAACACCTGGATCGCACGGGCCGAAGCCGCGTCGAAGCGATCCTGGGTCGAGGTGAAGCCCGGAGGATAATCGTCGGCGAGGAACATGCCGAGCGCGACGAGGGAATCGCGCAGGGGCACCTCGTTGGCGCGGGCACCAAGGCTGATTTGCAATCCCGTGTCGACTTCCGAGGTCTGGGTGTCCCGGGCCGCGACGGTGGTATCGTCGTCGCCCTGATACCAGATAACGGTCGGGCGGGAACCCGGCGCGGCATAGGTCGTCGAGGTCGCGAAGGGCGGCTGCACACGTGGCGGCTGGACGGTGTTGGAGCCCGAGAAGAATTCCCGCGCGGCGACGAGGCCGGAGGCGGCCCGCAGCTCGCCCTGCGCGATCGAGTTCAGGCGTGAATCGATGGCTGTCTGAAGGTTGGCGGCTGTCGCGGCCGGCGTCGCGCCGACGGTGAAGACCGTATCGTCGGCAGTACCGGCGGTATCGACCGCGAAGCCGAGATTCATTGTCTTGCCATCTGGCAGGCGGACGGTGAAGGACAGGCGTTCGCCGGTCAGCGGCTGGCCGGTAAAGTTGAAGCTGATCGCGGCCGGCGCACCAGCCGGGCCGGCAACCGTGACGTTCGACATGCCACCACCGGCGGTGCCGGCCACGAGCTTGATGCCGAACGGGTTGCCCGCAGCGTCTTCCGACAACGTCGTCAGCGTGCCGACATTCGAGGTGACCATGCGGCCGTTGCCGGTGCCCAGGTCAGCCTGGCGGCGTTCATCGACAACCTGACGCAGACCAGCGTTCGTGCCATCGCCCAGCATCATCGTGTTGGCATCGACAACCGGCTTCACATCACGCATCCGGCCAGAATAGAGATAGAGACCCTCGTGCTGGTTGTTAAGCGAGGAGATGACCTGCTCGAACTGCGCCTGCACCTGTTTCACGGCAGCGGTAATTTCCGGATAACCACCCGTTCCGCGTGTATTGAGCATCACGCTGCGCGCTTTCTCGACCAGCGTCCGCAACTCGTTGGTGCTCTGATCCATCACCTTGAGGCGGATCGTCGTCAGGTCGATGACGCTGTTGTAGCCTTCGGCGATCCCGACCTGATTGCGGAAGGTGAGCGAACTGACGCGCTGGTCGCCGAGACCGCCGTAGGTTTCCGAACGCTGGCCGCTGGAGAGCTGTCGTTGCAGATCCTGCAACTGGTAGCGCATCGAGATTAGCGTGCGGGTGTTGTTCTGCGCGCGGACCGTGCCGCCGGCGAAGGGATAGAGGCTATTGATGAGGGACATGACTCAGATCCTCAGAAGGGCATCGAACATGTCGCGGACGGCCGCGACGATACGGGCATTGGCGGCGTAGATATTCTGCACCTGGACGAGATCGGCGAGTTCTTGATCCGTGTTGACCCCGGAAACGTCCGCCGCCCGTTCGCGCAGGGTGGAGAGCACGACCTCCTGCCCATCCGCCAGAGCCTTGGCATTGCTGGCGGCCTGGCTTTGCGTCGCGATCACGCGGTCGAGGAACTGGCCGGAGGTGCCGTGATAGACCGCGGTCGAGCCGGTCAGCGAGATCGCCGGCGTGAAGTCGGTCTCCCAGGACTGGATCTGGTCACGCAGGAAGCTCGGGCGGGTCGGATCGCCGGTCGAGGTTGTGGTCGGGACCGTCTGGTAAACGATCAGGCGGCTTGGATCCGAGAGGAGAGCCGGATTGACGCGGATGCCGGTCGAGAAGCCGCGCTTCTGCGAGCCGGTGTCGAACGAGCCGGTGTAGATCTGCGAACCGGCATTGCCGTCGACGAAGAACGGCAGTGCGGTACCCTGGTTCGTCAAGGCCGTCACGGTTGCGCGGGCCGAGAGCTTGTTCACATCGAGCGTGTTGCCCGCGCCATCGTCGAGAACCTGGACAACACCCGCGCCAAGATTGTTGACGGTGAAGCCGGCGCCACCCGGCGCCGTGGCGAGTGCCGCGCCGATGGCCGCAATCGCAGCAGCCATGCCACCAGAGAAGTCGATGCCAAACTCGATGTCGTTCGGATCGGCCGTCGCTCCGGCGGCGAGCGGCAGCGCGGTCGGGTCGTTGACGGCGATCAGCGAGACCTTCTGCTTCGTGCCGGCCGGCTGCTGGGTGTATTCCAATGTGATCACGTTGCCGCTCTGGAGCGCATTGAGATCGAGGTCAAAGCCGGTCTGGACACCGACGGTCGCAGCGGTGCCGGAAACAGTGCGATCGCCCAGCGAGGTGGTGAGCGCGGCGGCAAACTCGTCAAGGTGCGCCTGAGTCTCGACAAGAATGCTGTCGCGCAGCTCGAAAAGCGCCGCGAAGCTGCCGGACTTGATGAGGCCGTTGCGGTTCAGATCCACCGCACCGCCGATCGGATCGGTGATCATCAGGTGGCCGAGCCCGCTCTGTGCAGCATTCTGATTGTAGAGGCTGTCCGCGGAAACCGCGAAGCGCTCGTCGAACTGGAGCTTGAGATTTCGCCCCTCGATGAAGAGCGGACCACCAGCGGACGTATAGATGTTGAAGTTGCCGGTCCCGTTATCGAAAACCCTGAGATCGAAATAGGTCGAGAGTTTGTCGATATACTTGTCGCGCTCGTCGAGCAGACCCTGACGGGTCGCACTGTCCGAAATCTCGTTGAGTTTCTTGGTCGTCTGGCCGATTCCCTCGAGGAGCGTGTTCACCTCCTCGGCCTGATCGGCGATGCGCGCCTCGATCTCGCCGCGCATCAGCTGAACGTTTTCTGACAGCGTGTTCAGCGTCGAGGCAAGGCTCTGCGCATTGACAAGCGCATTCTGCCGCGCGGTGGAGGAGGCTGGATCGGCGGCCAGTGTCTGGATCGCGGTCGAGAATTTCGAGAAGATCGTGTTGATGCCCGCATCGCTCCCCGGCTGCCCGAACAGCGAGTCGACACGGTCGAGATAGTCGGAAAGCATGGCCGAGTATGCGGCGCCTCCCGACTCGGTGCGCATCTGCTTCTGGAGAAGCTGGTCGAGCACCCGGTTGACGCTGACCTCGCGGACGGCGCCGGCGGTGATGCCGAGCGCGCTGGTCTCCTGTGTGTTGAGGATCCGGCGGGTGTAACCGACGGTGCCAGCATTCGCGACGTTTCGCGAGATCAGGCTCATCTGGGCCTGATTGACCGTCAAGCCGGATACGGCGTTCTGCAGGCTCGAAAGCAGTCCCATCCTTACCTCCTTCCGCCCCCGGCCGAAACCGGCGGCGACATACTCACCGGACGATGTTCATCACGTCCTGAAGCATCTGCTGCGCTGTAGTGATGATCCGCGTGTTGGCCGAATAGGCCTGCTGCGTGACGATCATCTTCGAGAATTCATCGGCGACATCGGCGTTCGATCCTTCGAGCGTGCCGCCGATCACGTTGCGCCCGCCATCCGAGAAGATCGGCTGACCGGATTCGAGTGTTTCCTCGAACACGCCGCCGTCCTTGCGTTTGAGCAGCGAATCCGCCGGAAACTGCGCGATCGGGATCTGCGCCAGCGCCACGGTCTGCCCGTTGGAATAGATACCCATGAGCCGGCCGCCCTCGCCGATCTCGACACCGGTACGCGTGCCTGAAGGGTAGCCGTCCTGATTGAGGGTGTTGATGTTGACGCTGCCATTCGCATCGGCGAACTGCGTCAGGCCGGTCAGACCGAAATTGAGATCGATGGCCCCGCTGGTCGCACCGTCTACCGTGAAGGTTTGCGTCAGGATGCCCGAGGCCGGCGCCGTCATCCGGCCATTGGTATCGAATTGGACGGCATTGGTGATGCGTGTCCACTTCGCTGTGGCGCCGGTCGCGCTGTTGTCGGAGAGATAGTAGAGGCTCCATGTCGCCGGGCTGTTCGAGGTCTTGCCCCAGCGCATCTGCACGTCGATCGGTGTGCCGATCGAGTTGTAGACCGTAACGGATTGCCCCGCGATGGTCCGGTCGATAAAGCCGGTCTCGTCGCTCGCCGCAATCGTAGCACCGGTATAGGCCGCGCCGGACAGAAGCTCCGATCCAGGCAGCGATGCATTCGCTACGTCGGTGCGCGGATAACTCGGCAGATTGCCACGGTATTCAAGCTGGCGGGTCGCGCGCGCCGGCAGGTTGTCGTTGCTGATCCGCAGGATCTCGAGAGCCGATCCGGTCGCCGAACCGGTATTCGGGTCGATCAGGTAGCCTTGCAGGTAATACCCGGAGCCGTTGACCAGATAGCCGTTGTTCGACAGCTCGAAATCGCCGCGACGGGTGTAGACGGCTGAACCGGAGAAGACCGGGGATCCGTCGACGAACGCCGAGCGCTCGCGGACCGCGAAGAAGCCCTCGCCGGAAATCGCGACATGCGTGCCGATCTGGCTGTTGAGGAAATCACCCTGCACCGTCGTGGTGCCGCGACTGAAGGCACCGACCGAGCCCGCCGTTTCCCGCCCCTTGGGCAGGTCGGGGATCAGCGTCGAAAACGTCGTGTCGACGCGCTTGAAGCCGGTCGTGCGGCTGTTGGCAATGTTGCCGGAAATGTTCTCGAGGGCGTAGCTCTGGGCCGTAAGCCCCGAGACCGCCGTGGTCATCGCACCGAAAATACCCATGAACGCAACCTCGTCTGGCATCGCTGGACGGAATGCGCCCACCATGCCGCGTGCACGGTGGACCAGTCCGGCAAGGACCGAAGCACGATGCATGCCAAGGTTGTTTTCTTTGATTTTATACAACTTTTGATTGCGTAATCTTTTTACCTTCCCTCGCCTCTGGAGAGGCTTGCCGGGTTCCGGGCAAAACTTGCCGGGCTCGGGCCGAGGCACACACCGAGACACGGCAAAGCCGGAGGAGGCAGTGCCCTCCCCCGGTTTCCTGTCATGTCTGAAAGCGGTACGCGTGTTCATGACATTGCCCGCCGAGGCGGGAACCTCCCGTCAGCGGATGATGTTGATGACGTCCTGCAGCATGGTCTGCGCGGTGGTGACCACGCGGGTATTGGCCGAGTAGGCCTGCTGCGTGATGATCATCTTCGAGAACTCGTCGGCGATGTCGGCGTTCGAGTTTTCGAGCGAGGCACCGATCACACCGTTACCACCGGTCTGGACTAGCGGCTGGCCGGATTCGAGCGTCGCTTCGAAGGTGCCGCCATCCAGGCGCTTGAGGAAGTTCGGCGAGGGGAATTCCGCAAGCGCAATCTGCGCCAGCGGCACGGTCTGCCCGTTGGAATAGGAGCCCATGATGCGGCCGCCCTCGGCGACGTTGATCCCCTGCAGCGTGCCGGTCGGGTAGCCGTCCTGCGTGACGCGGTTCGGGTTGATCTGGCCGTTCGGATCGGCGAACTGCGTCAGCCCGGTCGTCCCGAACGTCAGGTTGATCGGGCCGGTCGGCACGGTGTCGACCGTGAAGGTTGTCGGGATGATGCCGGTAGCCGGGCTCGTCAGCTGGCCGGAAGCCGAGAACTGGACGTTGTTCGAGATGCGGGTCCACTTGGTGGTGGCGCCCGTCGCGGTCGAGTCGGACATGTAGAACATCGACCAGGTTTCCGGCGCCGCGTTGGAGGTCTTGCCCCAGCGGATCTGGATGTTGATCGGCGAACCGGCCGCGTCATAGACGGTGACGGACTGACCGGCGATCGTCTGGTTGAGGAAGTTGGTCTCGCTCGATGCCGGGATCGCCGCGATATTGAGCGGCGCGCTCAGCAGTTCCGAGCCCGGCGTCGAGGCGTTGGCATTCGCCGTCAGCGGGTATTTCGGCAGGTTCGCCTCATATTCGATCGTCGTCGTGGCGCGGGCCGCGAGGTTGGCCGACGGAATGCGGACGACGTTGAGCGAGGAACCCGTGGTGGCACCGGTCGTCGGATCGACCTGATACCCCATCAGGTAGTTACCGGTGCCGTTCACGAGGTAGCCGTTGCGGTCGACCTCGAAATCGCCCCGCCGGGTATAGAGGTTCGACCCCGCGAAGATCGGCTGGCCGGCGGCGTCGCCGGTCCGCTCCTTGACGATGAAGAAGCCTTCACCGGAGATCGCGACGTTTGTGCCGATCGAACTCGACTGGATGTCGCCCTGAACGGTCGCCGTGTTGCGGCTGAACGCGCCGACAGAACCGGAAAGCTCGCGCCGCGGCGGCAGATCCGGCACGAGATCGGCAAAGGAGGTATCGACGCGCTTGAAGCCCGTCGTACGCGAATTGGCGATATTGCCGGAGATATTCTCAAGGGCGAAGCTCTGGGCGTTAAGGCCAGAAATCGCCGTCGTCATTGCACCAAAGATACCCATGGACCCTGAACCCCATCACTAGAAACTGGTGGCAGGGTCGAACGCGAGACCTGTGACCCTGACCTGGGCCGAAGGTTGGCAAGGGGCGTGCCATGAAGATCATTCAAGCATTTTCAATGCGTTAGAAAGAAATACACGCATTAGTTGCAGGAAGATTCGGCCGTTTGAGCCGCTCACGCGGCAGTATTTTCCGCAACTTTGTTTTGAGTTATTGAAATAGATACAACTTCAGATAGCAATATCGAGCTATTTTCATGGAACGGAAGCGGGCGGCAGACGTCGGAGGCGGCAATTCCTACCCGGGCAGTGAGGATGCCGTTGAGGACCCCCTCGCCCAGCTTGGCGGAAAGGCGCGCCGCGATCCCCGCACCGAGCACCTGCGAAAGAAAGGAATCCGCAACCGCCATTCCACCAGTGACGGTGAGGTGGGAAAGCACCCTCGCCGCAAGCCGGAACAGGCCGAGGCCGCTCGCCCGACCGCCATAGATCATGGAAAGGCGCCGGATCAGCCCGAAGCTTTGCGCCAGCACGAAACCGACGTCGATGATCGCGCGCGGAGAAAGTGCGGTCACGACGGAAACCCGCTGCGCGGCCGCCGCGATGGCCGCGCGGGCCAAATCGTCCTTCGGCGCGAGGAGCGCGCGCTCGGCAATTCCGAGCAATGTCGCGGGGTCGTGAATCTCATCGAGCACGCGGGCGATCTCGGCGCGCCCAGCCGTCGCGCCCGGATCGCGCGCATAAAAAGCCGAGAGATCACGCAAGAAATCGCGCACTGCCTCCCGCTCCGGCGCCGCGATCAAGTCGAGCGCCCGCGTCCGCAATTTGCCGACCTTCCGCATCCGCAAGATCGCGAACAATTCCCGGAAGAGAAACACGGCAACACCCAGAACAACAATGCCTATCAGACCGAGAACCGCCTGTCCGATCCAAGGCGATGCTTTCTCCATCGAGAGATAGAAGGCATAGACGCCGTCGGCGAGGTAAGCGCCGACGAGCAGTGTCAATGCGCTCCAGAACAGCGATGACCACGAGAAAATGCCACTTACACGATCCTCGGCGGCAAGATCGACAACCTGCTTCACCTCCTCATCGAGCGAGGTCTCGATCGGCACCCGAGCGCCCTCGCCGCTTTTCGCACCGCCTCCTTCCTCAAGCCTGTAGGCCCGGGCACCGCGTGGCGATGCGGGTTCTCGCGGCTCGAAAGAGACGGCGCGGGGCTTTGCAGGATCGTTGCTCATGCGAGGGCATCTCCGATCAGGAATTCAAGCGCGCGATCGAGCCGGATATGCGGCAGCCCACCCGCGTCCTTGCGCATCACCGGTGAAGGCGGGCGGAAGCGCAGGAAGCGCAACGGCACGCTTTCGCCCTTGAACACCGCCTCCGCGTTCTCCGGCAGGTCTCCGGGAAAAATCGCGATCTCGCCGATCCCGTCGAAGACCTGGCCGTCGAGTGTCTCCCCGGCAATGGGAACGCCGGCAACACAGGGCAACTCCTGCCCTTTCTCGCGCGCGATCACCTCGCGGGTTGCCCGGATTGCGGCGAGCGCAAGCGCCTCACTCGGCACGCCCGCACCGGTCGCGCGATGATACGCACGGCGAACCAACATCCGGAGAATCGCTTCCAGCTTGTCGTGATTGCTATGATGCAGGTGATCGGCCTTCGTCGCCGCGAAGAGGATACGGTTCACGCGCGGCGCGAACAGGCTCGACAGGAGCGACGAACTGCCGACGCGAAAAGCCAGCAGCACATCCGCCAACGCCTCCTCGAGGTCACGGATGGCCTCCGGGCCGCCGTTGAGGGCGCCAAGCACGTCCACCAGCACAATCTGCCGGTCAATACGCGAGAAATGCTCGGTGAAGAACGGCCGGACGACACGGCTCTTGTAGGCCTCGAACCGCCGCTCCATCAACGCGGCCAGCGAACTGGGCCTGCTGCCCTCACCGCCAAGGCGGAGCGGGGCGAAGGTCAGCGCCGGCGCTCCTTCGAGATCGCCCGGCATCAGGAAACGGCCCGGCGCCAGCGCAGAGAGTTCGCGCCCTTCCGAACGGCAGGCGCGCAATGCGGCCGTGAAGAGATCCGCGAGACGACGCACCTCCGGCTCGTTGACCGGGCCATCGGGATCGACGGCTTGCAAGGCGGCGAGGTAGGGCTCGAACGGCTGACGCCGCTTGCCGATACCGGCCTTGGCCAGTGTATCCGCTGAAAATTGAGCGTAGCTCTTGGCGAGCAACGGCAGATCGAGCAGCCATTCTCCCGGGTAATCGACGATATCGAGCGAAAACCGCGATTGTCCTCGCCCGATCAGCCCTGCCGGCCCCAGAAGTCCCCCCAGGTAGCGGCGGCGGCTTTGGTAGTCGATTTCGAGACTGAGTGCCGAGATCTGCCGGGTGGATTCCGGCCAGGCCCGATCCGGCGATGTCAGCGTCGCGAGATGATCCTCATAGGCGAAACGCGGCAGGGCGTCATCCGGATGCTCGACGAGCCGGGCGCCGGCGATCCGCCCCTCGGCCATCGCCCGGAAACCGGGCAGCCGGCCGGAGGAGACAAGTGCATGCACCATGCCCGTGATGAAGACCGTCTTGCCGGCCCGGGAAAGTCCGGTGACGCCGAGCCGGATCGACGGCTCGCCCATCCGCGCGAGATAGGAACCGAAATGCCCTGCGCCGGCCTTCAGCCCTTCCCAGAGCGTGCCGTCCGGCACGGATGATTGCTGCGTCATTCACCAATTCCGCTTTCGCTCAAGGAATGGCGATTGCCGACGTAACTTGCAAGGCTTCGCCGGGCCTGCCGGATCAGTCTTCGTCGACCCCGCCCACCAGCGCGGGCGTGACGAAAGCCGCGAGGCGCGCGGTTTCCGGACCGATCTCGCGCCAATGGCCCTCGATCTGGAGATGAATCAGCCCGGCCGTCGGCAGCTTGCGTTCAAGGCGCGCATAGGCATCGACGTCGCTGCGGGTCGGGTCGGCCAGGAAGAGCGAAATGGCATGGAGGCCGGGGTTGTGGCCGATCATCAGCACGGTCTTGGCTTCGCTCGGCAATTCCTCGACGACCTCGAGCAGAATGTCCGGCGGCGCTTCGTAGATCATCCGCGTGCGCTGCTGGTGCAGATCCGGGATGACAGACTGAATCAGCGCGAAGGTCTCTTGCGTTCGTGTCGCGTCGGAAACCATGCAGAGATCGATCCGCCCCGAGAGGGCCTTCAGCTGTTCGGCGATGAGCGGAACAGCGGCTTGCCCGCGCGGGGCGAGCGGGCGGCGATGATCCGGAACGCCATCGGGCCAGGCGGCCTTGCCATGCCGCATCAGGAAAAGATTACGCATCGCGCCCCCGGCTATTCCGGCCCTTCACCCCATTCGCCGAACGGCCATCGCGGATCGGCACCCCTCTTTGACGCGTGCGGCACAAACATGCAATGGAGCTTTCGAACGATAGACGGAAACCCTGCCCGCCATGAACAATTCCCCTCCGCCTCTGCGCTACAGCCATCGCGCGAAGCCCTTTTCGAGCGAGCTGGAGCTGGAGTTGACCGGGCGGGAACTGATCGCCGCGAAGGGGCGCTCGCGGCAGGTATTTCCGCTGGCCGCGATCGAGCGCATCCGGCTCGAATATTCCCCGCGCAACGTGGCACGTCTCGTCTTCCGATGCTCGGTCCGCGCGACGGATGGCCGAAGCGTGACCTTCGACAATCTGAACTGGCTCTCGCTGATCCAGACCGAGCGGCGCGATGCGGACTACAAGGCCTTCGTCACGGCGCTGGCGCAGCGAGCGACGCCATCCGCGCGTCGGGATGCCGGCCCAGTACTGTTACGCTATCGTCTGGTGCAGATTGTCGGCTGGTTGACGATCACCCTGCTGCTCGGCAGCGCCGGCTATTTTCTGCTGCGGCCCGAAGGGTTCGGCACGTTCGTGAGCCGCGTCTACGCCGTGATCGGCGCTCTTTTCGGCGGTTATCTCGTCATCTGGCATCTGGAATACCTGAAACGAAACCGACCCCGGCCTTTTACAGCCGGGGCGGTTCCCGCCGAAGTCCTGCCACCCGAGGCACCCCCTATCCCCCAGACCTGATTTCAGGTCCGGATCACCAGCACCGAACACTCGGCATGGCGCGCGATGTTGGTCGCGTGGCTGCCGACCAGATAGGTCGCGAGCGTCGGGTGGTGGGATCCGCAGATGATGAGGTCGCACTTGGCTTCGGAAGCCTCCGCCAGCACCTCGTGATAGACACCGCCGGAACGGACCGCAGTGGAGACCTTGTCCGCCGGGAGTCCGAGGCCGGTGACGATATCCTTCAGTTCCTTGTCGACCCGGACCTTCTCCCCCGTCTCGAAATCGGCCGGAACGTATTCGAGATAGGTCGAGGGAACGATCGGCATGACATAGAGCAGCCGAAGCTCCGCATCCCAGTTTTTTGCCAGCCCGACGGCCTTTTCGAGCGCCGGTTTGGTGACTTCCGCATCGCCAAGATCGACAGGAACGAGCAGTTTCTTGAACATGGAACGATCCTCTAAGCTTTCCGGAGCAGGAATTGCCTCCGAACTTGAGAGCATCATAGCGCTGCATCGCCGCTCCAGCCTTGCCGCAGATCAATCTGACAAAATGACGCAACATGCCGCGCGGTTCTCAGAATCCGATTGACCGAGCGCCAGCCCGGGTTGAAGACTGCGTCAACCCTCCTGTTCAAGGCCCATCCCATGTCCGCTCCGCAAACGGTGACGCCGGCGCCCGCCTCCCTTTTCGCGCGCCTTCGATCCGAGCCTGTCTATTTCCTGATGGCGCTCTCCTTCATCAATTTCGTCGGGTTCGCCGGCTGGCAGACCCTGTTCAACAATTTCGCCAAGGAAGCGGCTTCCGCGACCGGCGCCGACATCGGCCTCGCGCAGTCGGTGCGCGAGATTCCCGGTTTCCTCGCCTTCACTGCGATCCTCTGGTTCATGATGCTGCGCGAGCAGACCTTCGGCTACATCTCGCTACTGGTGCTCGGCGCCGGCGTCGCGCTCACCGGCTATTTCCCGACGCTGACCGGCCTCCTGGTGACGACCTTCATCATGTCGGTCGGATTTCATTACTACGAGACGGTCAACCAGTCGCTCTCACTCCAGCTCTTTCCGAAGTCCCACGCACCGCGCCTGCTTGGCAAGGTAGCGGGCGCCAATGCCGCTGCGCAGTTCCTCGTCTATTCGGGTCTCGCCATCGCCTGGTGGCTTGGGTTCACGCACTACGGGACGCTGTTCGGCACCATCGGCATCATCTGCATGGTGCTGACCGCGCTCGCCTTCTCTTACTTCCGCAAGTTCGACGGCGAGGTGCCGCAGACAAAGAAAATCGTCCTGCGTAAGCGCTATTGGCTCTATTACGCGCTCACCTTCTTCCACGGTGCGCGGCGGCAGATCTTTTCCGCTTTCGCAAGTTTCTTACTGGTGGAGAAATTCGGCTTCAAGGTGCCCGACGTGGCGATGCTGATGCTGGTTACGGCGGCGATGAATACCTTCGTCGCCCCGCGCCTCGGTGCGCTCGTCGGGCGCTGGGGCGAGCGCCGGACCATCACCTTCGAAAACATCACGCTGATCTGCGTTTTCCTCGGCTACGCCTTCGTGACGAATGGCTGGATTGCCGCCGGCCTCTATGTGATCGACGGCATCTTCTCGATCCTCGTCCTTGCGCAGAAAACCTACATCCAGAAAATCGCCGATCCGGCCGACATGGCACCGACCGCGGCCTGTGCCTTCACCATCAACCACATCGCTGCGGTGTTCATCCCCTTCACCTTCGGCCTCATCTGGCTGAAGGATCCGAGCCTCGTCTTTCTCCTGGGCGCGCTGATCGCCTCGTCGTCGCTCTCGCTATCCTTCCTCATTCCGAGGGAGCCAGGCGCGGGGAACGAGACGATCTTCTCGGCAAAGGCAGCACCGGCCGCGGCGGAGTAAGCCGGTCGAAATCAGGGAAACCGCCGCGATAGCGGGGGCAAGGCCGATTGTTCGCTCCGAGCTTTCGGCGGAGAAGGCGGGCTCGCGGGCACCCAAGGTTGCTTCTGCGGGCCAATCCCTTAAACCTGCGTCGTGAAATCGACGAGCCAGGCTGGCATCAAGCGAACGATGGCGGCCTCGAGTGTCTTGTCGAAGCCGGAGAGGATCATCACGCCCATCGCGATGAAGATGATCGCGAAGGTGAGCTTGCCCCTCCCCGAGGTCGAGAACTCCATCAGCGCGGCCTTGCGGCGCCCCAGCGCTTCGCGCGTTCCGTAGGCGAGTGCCAGCATCACGCTCGCCGCTCCCAATGAAAAGACGAACATCGCCAATGCGGCCTGCGCCACCGTGCCGGTCTGCGCCGCAAGGCCGATGGCGGCGAAGAGGCTCGGGCCAGCACAGGGACTCCAGACGGCTCCGAGGAGGAGACCGGTCACGAACTGGCCCGCATTCCCAGAAAGCGAAAGCCGGTCGAGAACACCGGAAGCGCGGTCGGCCAGCGGGCCGAGGCCGGTTGCGAAGGCGGCCTGTCCCTGCGGCAGCAGCATCGCGACGCCGAGCGCCAGCATGATGAGCGCGCCGGCAAAGCGGATATTGTCCTGGCTGAGCCCGATGGCTGGCCCGACGGAGGCAATCAAAGTTCCGAAAACCGTGAAGGTGACGCTCATCCCGGCCATGAGCGCGACCGGCCCCCATCTGCCTTCCCGTAAGGCGGTTGCGAGCACGAAGGGGATCATCGGCAGGACGCAGGGGTTGAGTGTCGTCAACGCGCCGGCGAGATAGGCAAGAATAAGCGTCTGCATGGATACCCCCGAATGTTGCCGGGAAAATCCGGCATCGGAGGCCTCAATCGCAAGTCACGCTTGTGTGACGCTCCCGCGATGGGAACACGATGCGGGCGCTCAGGCCTGACGCGCCGGCGTGCGGACAACGAGGCCATCGAGCGCATCGCTTACCTTGATCTGGCAGGAGAGGCGGGAATTCGCGCGCACGTCGAAGGCAAAGTCGAGCATGTCCTCTTCGGTCGGCGCAGGAGAACCAACGGCGGTAGTCCAGGCCTCATCAACATAGACATGGCACGTCGCGCAAGCGCAGGCCCCCCCGCATTCAGCCTCGATGCCGGGGACGGAATTGCGGATCGCCGCCTCCATAACCGTCGACCCGTTCTCCGCCTCCACAGTGCGCTCGGTTCCGTTGTGCTCGATGAAAGTGATCTTCGCCATTTCGTCTGACCCGGTCTGCTGGAATATGTGCGCCGCGCTGTTTTTCGCAGCGCGGCATCTCTTCTGCCGATTAAGCCGAAACCGAAAAAATGGCGAGGGGCGAAATCGCGTTTCTGCCTCTTTCGCGTTACGCGGCCGCGTGGAACGTGTCGATGGCGCCGATCGCCTCGCGCACTGAGGCGGTCAATTCGTCGAGTGCGGCCTGCCAACTTGCGTCGTTCGCGGCAATGAGCTGCTCGCAGGTTTCCGCTTTCGCCGCAACGCGCCAGGCACCAATCGAGCGCGCGGACCCCTTCAGCGTATGGGCAAGATCGCCCCGCTGACGCTGGTCGCGCGCAGCACCCAGCATGTCGAGTACGGAGCGCGCCTGCACCACGAAGAGCCCCAGCACCTCGCGTTCGAGATCGCGGTCGCCGAGTGTCTGGCGAGCAAGATGGACGAGGTCGATCGGTCGCTCGAAAGACGGCGGCGCGGCCTCAGGCAGCATGGAATTGCGATAGAACATGGATGGCCCTCCCCCGGACCTCTCGTTTCGTATCGCCAGCCTTGGGCCGCCCAGGTTAAGAAAGCCCGATGCAATTCACCCTGTGGCGGCAAGGTCGACGGAAATCATTTCCGGTAGGGTGGCCGAGGCGTTAACGACGTTTGAACATCGTTAACACTTTCTGTTTCCGTTCTCGGACGCGTCAAAGTAAACTGGTTCCTCGAAATCGTGGGCTGCCCTTCGTGGAGGGGCGGGGTCGCGCCTACTTTGCTGGCAGAATGCCGGCGGGTGGCGCTGGTGAGGGTAAACGCGTTATGGCCACGCAGAAGATGAGCAAAGATCCCGCCGAGGCCGCACTTTCGGCAATCGAGGAAGCCTTGGGCGTAACCGCGCCAACGGCCGCCGAGGGTGGAGAGAAGCCGACGCTCCCGGCTGCGGAAACCGCATCCGGCAAGGCGAAAATCGAGCCGCAGCTGCCGCGCGTCGACGACTTCGACATCTTCAAGCCACTCGACGAGAAGAAGCCTGCCGGCGAGGGAAAGCCAGCGGCCGCTCCGAAGAACGAAGAGCCCAAGGCGGCTGAGCCGCAATCGGTTGAGGCACCGGCGCTTGCCGTCAAGCCGCGCAAGCCGATGCGCGCGAAGGAGAGCGAGCCTGCCGAGGCTCCCGCGCGGGACCCCGAAGCAACACCCGCCCGTTCGCCGCGCCCGGCGGTGGCTCTTCCCGCCAACGACGACCAGCGTGCCTCGATCGGCGAATTGCTCGAACCGCTCTCGCGCCCCGCACCGAAAGGCCCCGTCCTCATTGCGGCCCTGCTCTCGCTCCTCTGGGCCGGCGGCGGCGCTTTCCTGCTCAGCCGTCCGGATGGGTTTCTGCTGACGGCCGAAAGTGCGCTGCGCCCGCATTCGGAAGCGACGATCATTCTCGCCGCGCTGGCGATCCTTGTCCCCGTGATGTTCTTCTTCTCGATGGCGGTGCTCCAGCGTCGCTCGCGCGAGCTGAAGGTCTCCGCCGAAGTGATGGCGCTCGTCGCCGCCCGCCTCGCCGAACCGGAGGTCGCAGGCGCGGAAACCGTCTTTACGCTGGGCCAGGCCGTTCGCCGCGAGGTCTCCTCGATCGGTGACGGCATCGAGCGCGCCGTCGCGCGTGCCGGCGAACTCGAAAACCTCGTTCATGGCGAAGTAACCGCACTCGAGCGCTCCTACGCCGACAACGAATACAAGATGCGCGCGCTCGTGAACGAACTTTCGGCCGAGCGAGAGGCGATCATGGCGACGGCGGAGCGCATCCGCGCGACGATCGACGCCGCGCATCAGGGCTTCAACGCCGATATCTCCAAGGCCTCCACCTCGATCTCCACGGCGGTCGACGAGGCAGGAACCCGCGTCGGATTCCTGATCGGCGACCGGCAGAGCGAGCTCGTCTCAACTCTCGACCGAACGGCAGCGAACCTCGCCGAGATCATCGAGTCGCGTTCCAAGGACATGGTGCAGCAGCTTTCAAGCGCCGCGCGCGAGACGTCAGAATCGATCGAGGTCGCCCGAACGGGCCTGATCTCCGACCTCGGTCAGACGGGTTCGAGCGTGATCTCGCAGATCGAGGCTTCTTCGCGTGATCTCGTCCGTTCGCTGGCCGATCACGGCGAGAACACCCGCAGCGCTATCGATGACGTCTCCAACCGGACTACCGAAGCGCTCCGCGAGGCCACGACCGGGCTAGTCTCGCAGTTCCAGGATGCCGGAACGCTGACGATTCAATCGCTGACCGAAGCGACCGAGCGCTCGACCAGCGATTTCCGCGCCGCCAGCAGCGAATTGTCGGAAGCTCTGACGCTTTCCGCTTCCCAGACGACCGAAGCCCTGCGTGAAGCCGGTGTTGCCGCTGCTGCCGAATTGCTCAACGCCTCGAACCAGTCCACGGGATCGTTCCGGGAGGCGTCCGATACGGCCAGCACGAATTTCCGCGAGATCGCCGCGCAGTCGACGCAAGCCGTCGCGGAGAGCCTCGACACTTCGACACGCACTTTCCGCGAAGCCGGTCTCGCCCTCAAGGCCGAGTTCGACGAGACCGCCTCGGTGGTCAACTCCGCCTTCGCCGAGAACGGCCGTTCGATCATGGAATCGGTCGGCGCTCGCGCCATCGAGATCAACGAGGCGATGCGCACCGCCTCGAGCGAACTCATCGAAGCTATGGAAAGCCGTGGCCTCGAAGCCAGCCGCATGATTGAGGAAACCGGCGGCAAGGTTGCCGAAAACCTGCTCACGAAAGGCAGCGCGCTGTCCGAGAACATCCTCGTCAGCGTCAACCGTATCGAGACGAGCCTCAGCCAGAACGCCGGCTCGATCGAGACAAGCCTCGATTCCGGCACGGCCCGCCTTGCCGATATCCTCACGGCGCATGCGGATGGCATGAGCCGCAGTCTTTCGGGCGCGACCGATCTCCTCGGCGATACGCTGCAGGAAAAGGCCGCGATCGTCGAGCGTCATCTCGACAGCGGCACCGCTCGCATTTCCGGCCTGTTCGAGAGCCATTCACGTGGCCTGACCGGCGAACTCGACCGGGTCGTCGGCAATATCGAGCAAACGCTCAAGAGCCAGACCGAAGCGCTGGAAGCGAGCCTTGTCGAGCGCGGCCTCTCCCTGGCGGACCTGTTGTCCAGCCGGATCGCACAGACCAACGAGGCCTTCGAGATCGCCAGCGAAAGCCTCGGCGCCCTCATCACGGATCGCACGCGCGATGCCAGCAAGGGGCTCAAGGACGAGATCGAGGGTCTCGGCACGACGCTCATGCAGCAGGCGGCCTCTGCCACTGAGAAGCTCGCCCATTCCGGCCGCGATGTCGTTCAAGCGATCACGACCCACGGTACGCGCGTCAACGAAGCGCTCGCCGCCAATGCCATGAAGCTCTCCGAGGCCGTCAGCGAACGCACGTCGGGCCTTGCCGACAAGTTCGAGAACTTCGAACGCGTCTTCTCCGAAAAGGCCAACAGCCTCGAGGACACCGTCGTCACGCGGTCGGCCGCGATTACGGACACCTTGCAGGCTCGCACCGAGAACGTCACATCAACCCTCGAAAGCCTGCTCAACCGCATCGAAAGCGGGCTCGATTCCCGTGCCAAGACGCTTGGTGACACCCTCGCCCTGCGCACGCTCGAATTCTCGCGCATCGTCGGCGACAGCGGCACGCATCTCCTCGGTTCGCTCGAGGAAAAGGTCGAGACCTTCTCCAGCCGCGTCGTCGCGCCGCTGGCCGAGCATGTCGCGGCGATGGAAACGCGGACCGACAGCGCAGCCATACGGATCGCCGAACGGCTGGAACAGACGAGCGGCGCCATCGCGCTGCGGGTTTCGGAAGTCGAGAAGTCGCTGGTTGCGCTCGGTCAGGACGTCAGCAGCGAACTCATCGGCAAGGCCGACGAACTCGCCCGCCGCGTCACCACTTCGCTCGCAGAGCTGAATTCGGTGATTGAATCCGGCGCCACCAACTCGATCAGCGGAGTTGCCGAAGCCAACGAAAGGTTGCGCGGCGAGGTCGCCGAGTTGCTTGGTCGGCTCGGCGATGCCAATCAATCGCTCACGACAATCGTCGACACCGCCTCCACCAGTCTCGGCGAGGTCGAGCGTCGCATGGCCGACCGGGTGCGCGGCCTCGAATCCACGCTGGCCGCGATCCTTTCGGCATCGCGCGAAGGTGGCGACGCGCTCGCCTCGAAGATCGAGGCAATCCGTGCCGCTTCGGGCGAAGTGCTCGACAACGGCGAGTCGATCTCTCGCGATCTCGAGGCGCGCACCAGCGCGTTGCAATCGCTCGTTCAGCAGCTCAACTCGACCCAGAGCCAGGTCAACCGGCTTCTCTCGGAGCGTCAGGAAGCCTTCGAGGGGCTTACCCAAACACTGCATGTGCGCGTCGAGGATGTCGACAACCTCTTGAAATCCTTCTCCTCGCTCGTCGACGATCAGCTTCGCACCGCCGAGAGCAAGGCTCGGGAAACGAGCGCGCTCGTCCACCAGACTGCAGAATCCGCTGCCGCCGCGATCGGCAATCAGTTCGAGCGCGTCCGGATCGAATCCGGCAAAGAGCGCGAGCGAACGGCTGCCAGCCTGCGCTCGGCGTATGAGCAGGCCAACACCGAGATGTCGACGCTGTTTCAGCGCTCGCTCGAAGGCTTCGCGGCCACGGCCGCGCAGTTCCGGCAGGCATCGCAGGAAGTTCTCCGCGACCTTGACGCCACCCGGGCCGCCCTCAAGAGTGGCGGTCTCGAAATCCCGCGCGAGGCCGGGGAGGCCGCCGCAAACCTCCGCCGGGTCGTCTCCGATCAGGCACGGGCACTGAGCGAACTCAGCGAGATCGTTACCCGCTCCGGCCCGGCGTTGGACGTGGCCCAGCCGCGCCGCGGAGATCCCGAGCCTCGGGCAGCCGTTGCGCCGTTCCGCCCCTCGCCGGAACCGGCCGCGCCGCGCTTCGACACGCGCGCGCCCCGCCCGACAGCGCCGACCCCGGCGCCCTCGCGCGGCACGGGAGGGAGCTGGCTCAGCGGCCTTCTCGAGCGTGCCTCCGGCGACGAAACGGCGCCGCCACCTGCCCGGAGCCGCCAGCCGGAGGCCGCTTCGGCCAACCGGATCGAATCGCTCGATTCCCTTTCGGTGGATATCGCCCGGATGATCGATCATGAGGCGGCGGTCGAACTCTGGGATCGCTACCGCAAGGGCGAACGCAACGTCTTCACTCGCCGGCTCTACACGCTACAGGGCCAGGAAGCCTATGACGATGTCCGCCGGCGCTACCAGCGCGATCCCGAGTTCCGCCGCACGGTCGATGCCTATATCGACCAGTTCGAGCGCCTGCTGGCCGAGGTTGCGGGCGACGACCGCGATTCCATGGTGGCCCGCACCTATCTGACCTCGGAAACCGGCAAGGTTTATACGATGCTGGCGCACGCGGCTGGCCGGTTCGACTGACCTGCCCCGAGCCTTCCTGAATGAACGCGAGACGGCCCCTCCAATGGGGCCGTCTTGTTTAGGGGAACGAATATGGAAAGCGTCAGATCCGCGCCGAGGTCCAGCGCACGATATTGCGCAGGAGCGCTTGCGCAGCGAGATCGAGCGTCGCCATGGCTCCGGCACCGGTCGTCGCGCCGCCGGAGGGCACCCGGCTTGTGAACACTTCACCCGCGAGGATGCGCCCGGTCCGGTCGTTGACGATCTTGACCGAGACCTCGACCACCGCCTCACCCGTCCGTTCGTCGATCCCGAACTGGCGTATCTCGGAATTGAGCTGTGCCGTCGGCACCAGCCGATCGCCGGGCCGACCGACGGCGCGAATACGGCGACCGTTCTCGAAAGTCTGGATCAGCCGCGTCTGGAGGAGCTTCGGCAGGCGATCGGCCCATTGCACGTCCGGCAGATATGCGATGCCGCCACCCGCCATGATGACGACCCGTTGGGAATCGAGCGCCTGAAGCGCCTGCGGTTCGGCGACAACCAGAAGCCCGCGCCCCTGCGCGCTGGCCACGCCCTCTCTCGGCGCCGTGAGATCGAAGGTCGCAGGCGCCGCGCCGGACGAACAGCCCGCGACCAGAAGGCCCGTGCCAAGCATGACAAGGCCGGCCACAGCCATGCGCAGCCTGTCCGTCCCGCCTTTACGTCCTCTACTCGCCACCACGCCGATCCGTCATTCGTTTGCGGCCACGGTTATCGCCGATATTCGGGAATATTGGAACGCCCGCCGAACAGCAATTGCTGGGGATTGCGCTCCAACGAACGAACCGCGCGCGAAAGATCACCCACCGCCTTGCGCGATTCCGCCGCCAACGCCTCGATGTCGCGAAGCCCCGGCCCGGTGAAACGGTTGATGCCGGCGGTGATCTCCACCGTGCGCTTATCGAGATTGGCGGCAAGAATGCGGATCGCCTTCGCGGCTTCGGTGATCTCCTTCATCATCCCCGTCGTCTGCCCGTCCTGCCCGCCGCCGAGGAAGTTTTCGGCGCCGGCCATCACATTGTCGAGCCGGTTCGCCGCCTGCCCCACCTTGTCGGCAATGCGGGCGATTTCCTTGATTGTGGAATCGACACTGTCGGCATTGCGCCCCAGCGCATCGGCAAATTTCTGCGCGCCTTCCAGCGTCGAGCCGAGTTTGGCCGAATCGATGGATTTCGCCACACGCGCCACTTCATCGAGCGCCGTGTCGAGCTTCGCAGCACTCGCGTTGAGGCTGCGAGCAAGCTCCGCCGAATCGGAGAGAAGCTTCGTCAAATTCTCCTTGCCGTCACCCAGCGCCTCGGTGAACTTCGTCACGTTTTCGACCGTCCTGGTGACGCTGGCGACATCCACCGCCTTCACGAGCGCCTCAGCCTGATCGACAAATTTCTCGATCCGGGTTGAAAGCGAGCCGACCTTCTGGCTCATCTCTCCGACATTCGAGAGAAACGAAGCAACGCCGGAGGAATTGTCACCGAGCGCCTTCGAGAACGCTTCGACGTTGCGGATGGTTGAGAGCATGGGCCCCTCGCTCTTCTCGAGCAGCGAATCCGCGCGCGTAAGGAAGCTATCGATCTTGCCAGAAAGCCGCTGCACGGTTTCGAGAATATCCTGATAATCCGATCGATCGGCAAAAAGGATCGGCATTTTGTCGGTGCCGGAAGGCTTGAGATCGTCGGAGTTGCCGGCACCGCCGCTCAATTGCACCGACGCGACGCCGGTCAATCCCTGCGATTCGAGGCGAGCCTTGGTATCGACCTTCATCGGCGTCGCGGAATCGACCTGGATCACAGCCACTACTTTCGAGGGGTCTGACGGCATGATCTCCATGTCCGTCACCTCACCGACGCGAAGGCCGTTGAACCGCACGACCGACCCCTTCGAAAGCCCTGAGACCGAGCCCGAAAATACGACGCGATACGCACGCCGGTCGCCCTGCTCTCCGGCGCGCTTGAACCAATAGACGAACGCGAACGCGCCGGCGATGACGGCCAGCGTGAAAAGTCCCACAAGGGCGTAATTCGCGCGGTTCTCCATGCGTGATTACCCGGTCTGTTTCGCGCCCGGCGGCGCATGAATATGGCTGGCACGCGCCCGCGCGCCGTTGAAATAAGCCTGAAGCCAAGGGTGCGGCTGGGCCTTCATTTCGTCAAGCGTCCCCTCGCGAAGCACCTTGCCATCGCCGAGTGCGGCGATCCGGTCACAAATCCCGGCGAGACTGTCGAGGTCGTGCGTTACCATGAAAACGGTGAGGCCCAAAGTTTTCTGGAGCGTGGCGATCAACTCGTCAAAATCGCCGGCACCGATGGGGTCGAGCCCAGAGGTCGGCTCATCCAGAAAGACGATTTCGGGATCAAGTGCCAGTGCGCGCGCCAGCGCAGCACGCTTGATCATGCCGCCGGAAAGCTCGGACGGGAACCGTTCGGCAGCCTCGGGTTTCAAGCCGACGAGCTTGAGCTTCACCATCGCCATCTCCTCAAGCAGGTCCTCGGAGAGCTTGAGGTGCTCACGCATCGGAAACTGGATGTTCTGCTTCACCGTCAACGACGAGAACAGCGCACCATGCTGGAACAGCACACCCCAGCGCCGCTCGATCAGTCGCCGGCGCTTCTCGCTGACGGTGCTCATATCGTGGCCGAACACCTTCACGGTCCCGCGCCGCTGTTTCACGAGCCCGATAATCGTCCGCAGGAGAACGGACTTGCCGGTGCCCGAGGCACCGACCACGCCGAGGATCTCCCCGCGCCGAACGTCGAGTTCCAACCCGTTCATGATGAGGCGCTCACCAAAGCCGACCGAGAGATCGCGCACCTCGATGATCGTCTGGCCGACCGGGATCGGGTTCTGGAACTCGCTGTCCTCGGAGAAGCTGGAAAAATCGCTCATCGCCGCCTCAGTAATCGATGGCCGCGAAGAACATCGCGAACAACCCGTCCACGACGATCACGATGAAGATAGCTTTCACCACCGAAGCCGTGGTGTGGCTGCCGAGTGACTCGGCGCTCCCGCGCACCGCAAACCCCTCTATGCAGGCGATGATGCCGATCACCAGCGCCATGAACGGTGCCTTGATCATCCCCACCATGAAGGTATTGAAGCCAATGGCGTTCTGGAGGCGACTGAAGAACACCTCGTAGCTCACCCCGCCGTAAAAGAAGGCGACAAGCGCTCCGCCGGCGATGCCAGCCATCGACGCGAGAAACGTCAGCAGCGGCAGCGCGATGATGAGAGCCAGAATGCGCGGCAGCACCAGTACTTCCAGCGGATCGAGCCCCATCGTCTCGAGCGCGTCGACCTCCTCCCGCATCTTCATCGAGCCAAGTTCAGCCGTAAACGAAGAGCCCGAACGGCCGGCGATCATGATCGCGGTAAGCAGGACCGCGAGTTCGCGCAGCACCAGAATGCCGAGCAGATCCGCAACGAAGTGCACCGTCCCGAAGGTGCGCAACTGGAAGATCGATTGCTGGGCGATGATCGCGCCGACGAGGAAAGAAATCAGCGCGATGATCGGCACGCCGCGCAGGCCCACCCGTTCAAGCTGCGTCACGACCGCCGGAAGCCTCAGCCGGGCCCGGCCGGTCAGCAGTTTGCCGAGCGCAACAACGGTCGCCCCGAAAAAAGCGACACCACTCGAAAGGTCCTTGCCAGCATCGACGACCGCCTCGCCGATATCGGCCAGCATGCCATAGGCCCCGGCATCCTGCCCCTTGCCGTCCTTCGATCGAGGAGGCAGCGCCACTTCCTCGACCAGCGCCTGCCGCTCCGGCGAGAGCCCCTGAAGAACGACAGCCCGCCCATCCGCTGAAAGCGCCGCCCTCACCTTCTGAAGAAGGTGACTGCCCAACGTATCAAGGAGAAGGATGCCGCTGCACTCGACGATGACCGGAATCCCAACCGGGTGCCCTGTCGTTTCCCTGGCAATAACCGCGAGCAGATGTTCGAGATCGGGGGCATGACCGGCGTTCCACGTGCCGGACAACTGGAGAACGCCCGCACGCCCGTTACCGGCCGCATCGGCGCCAACGCTCCATGATGCGCGGGGTGTTGCCATATTCTCCTCGTGGAGGACCGCCGCCTTCGTTCCGCCTCCGAACCTTTCAGCTAACATCCGGCGTCCCGCGCGGCAAGCGAAGCGGAGTGCCGGATAAGACCCTGTTAACCCATTTCCCTCATGCTCCCGCCTTGCCTTTGCGCCAAGGGAATTGTTTGCGGCCAACCCGGATTTCAGCATGTCCTCGATGATCGTCAAACCGCCGGATGACGAACGCGCCTACGAGCAGATCGAGGCGGCTGTAATGGAAACCAGCCGGGGACGCTGGTTTCTAGCCGAATATGCCCGTCGCCACCGCCACGCCGAAACCGAACTGGTTCTAGAAGCGATCGATCGCCTCCAACGCTCGCTCGGCGTCCGTCAGGGCCCCTCGCCCTCCGCTGACAGGCTTCAGAACCAGATTCTCGAAATGGCCCGTGCTTTGGCGCAGGCCGAACGCGACATCCGTGCCATCCAGCCGGACACCCCTTCGGCCTCGCATTACGGCTCGGCCTCGACCGAACTCTCCGCCGTGGTCGACACGACGGAACAGGCGACGCAGGCGATCCTCTCCGCCGCCGAGCGCGTGCAGGAATACGCCTGGACCATGCGCGAGGGCAACGGCAACGAAAACGAGTGCGACCTGCTCGATCGCTGCGCCACCGAGATCTACACTGCCTGTGGCTTTCAGGATCTCACCGCCCAGCGCATCCGCAAGGTCGTCGAGACGATGACCTTCATCGATCTCCAGATCAAAGGCATCCTCGAAGCCACGGGGCTTGCCGAGGATTTCCATGCCGACGAGCGCATGATCGGCGAACTTGAGGAACGTCCCAAGCCCGCCAACAGCGCGGCCGACATCTGGATGAGCGACGCATATCAGGCGGAAATCGACGACGCTTTCGATTTCTTCGTTCCGGCCGAGGAGATCCACGAACCGACAATGGTGGGCGCGGATCTGCTGCATCTCGACACGCCTGCCGAAGTCCTTCCCCCATCCACTGCGACAAAACCCGCCCCCTCGAAGAAATCCGTCCGCGCGGAATCCGCGCCCAAGGCCAGTGAAGCGGCCCTGCCCGCCGCAATCGCCGAGCCGGGGCCTTATGACGGGCTCTCGACGGAAGAAAAACTGCGCGCCTTCCGCTAGAAGCGCGGAATCTAGCGCATACAAAATACGGTTCGGCGACGATTTGCCGTTGCTCCGCTCGTCGAACGCCCTATTGTTGCGGCTCAACACAGTCCCTGACCGCAATGCCTGTTTCCGACAAATCTCCTCCGGCGGATGACAATCCGTCGTCGATGCCGCCTTCGCGTCCGCTTGTTGGCATCCTCTTCAAGCTGGCCTCGGCTTTCGCCTTCTCCTGCATGGGGGCCTCGGTGAAGATTGTCGGCACCCTGTTGCCCGCCGGCACCACCTTTCCGGTCGGACAGGTCGTGTTCTGCCGCTCTTTCTTCGCGCTTATCCCGGTCTTTGTCTGGATGGCGATGATCGGGAAACTGGCGACGGCTTTCTCCACCACCAACCGGATCGGGCACATCAAGCGCGGGCTCATCGGCTCGATGGGCATGTTCTTTGGCTTCGCCGGCCTGACGACCCTTCCGCTGCCGGACGCAACCGCGATCTCGTTCGCCGCGCCCCTCTTCAGCGTCGTTCTGGCCGCGCTGCTGCTGGGAGAAGTCGTCCGGCTCTATCGCTGGACGGCAGTTCTGATCGGGTTTTGCGGCGTCATCGTCATGCTCTGGCCGCATCTCTCCGCAGATGCGCTCTCGGCTTCGGGTTCGGAAGTGCAGGCGCGCGGCGCGGTTTTCGCGCTCGGCGGCGCCGTCTGCTCCGCCTTCGCGATGATCGAGGTCCGGCGCCTGACCTCCACCGAGACGACCGCCGCGATCGTGACGTATTTTTCCCTGATGACAACGACCTTCGGCATGCTCTCGGTGCTCGGCGGCGCGTTCGATCCGCGCTGGGCCTGGGTGACGCCGGATCTCAGACAGGCGTTCTTCCTTGTCCTCACCGGCATCATGGGCGGTTTCGGACAGATATTCCTGACAGAAAGCTACCGCCGCGCTCCGGCCTCCGTGGTGGCGCCGTTCGATTACACTGGCATGATCTTCGCGCTTGGCTGGGGCTATCTTCTGTTCGGTGATCTGCCGGATACGCTGGTAGTGATTGGTGCCGCGATCGTTTCGGCAGCGGGCATCTACGTGATCCTGCGGGAACGGCAACTGGGCATCGACCGCGCCAAGCAGGCAGCGGCCTCGGCCCAGCGGTCAATCTGACGGGGGGCTTGCAACCGGAGGCCGCTTGGCCTAGCTCTTGTCCATGAAGCTTGGGGTGCCCCGCCGGGGCTGAGAGGCGCGAGCCAACCCATCGTACCTGATCCGGGTCATTCCGGCGGAGGAAAGCTTGTGACGATACGATCCCAACCGGCGGCTGCCGCCACGACCTTCCGCCATGATCGCGCTTCGCTGGCCGAACGGTCGGCAATCACTTTGCAGACGATACGAGCGCGCAAGCCATTCGTGCTCGCCGTCACCAATGCCGTAGCCCAGAACTTCACGGCGAATGGCCTGCTGGCGATCGGCGCTGTCCCCTGCATGGCGCGCAACCCCGAGGAGATCGAGGCCTTCGTCGGGAGCGCCGATGCCGTTCTGCTCAACCTCGGCACGATGATCCCCGCCGAATTCGAACTGATGCGGTTGGTTGCTGCCGCCTGCACCCGCACCGGCAAGCCCTTCGTCCTCGACCCTGTTTTTGCCGAGCGATCGCCCAAGCGGCTTGCGCTTGCGCAGGAACTCCTGCACGCCCGGCCGACCATCGCCAAATTCAACGCCGGTGAAGCTGCGGCGATGAACCGGGATGTCAGGCCCGGAACCGCCGCGCTGGTAACCGGCGCCCGCGATCGGCTCGATCATGACGGGCGGCGCATCACTCTCGCCAACGGCCACCCGCTGTTGGGCGACATCACCGCGACCGGCTGCCTGCTCGGCGCGATCCTCGCCGCCTGCCTCGCGGTCGAGCATGACGCCTTTGTTGCGGGGGTTGCCGGGGTCAGCATTCTCAACATCGCCGCCGAAGTGGCCGCACCCCGCGCTCGTGGCCCTGGAAGCTTCGCCGTCGAATTGATCGACGCACTTGCAGCGCTCGACCGCCCGACCATCGAACATCATATGAAGCTTGAGGAGTAGGCGGCCAATGCCCCGCGTCGACATCCGCCTCTATGGCATTCTCGATCAGGACCGGCTTGCCGGGATGGACCTCGCCCGGCTTGCGAAGGCGAGCGTCGATGGCGGCGCGACCCTTCTCCAACTCCGCGACAAGCATGGTTCCGCTCGCCGGATGATCGACAGCGCCAAGGCGATTCTCGATGCCGTCGGCGGCCGTGCGCCGTTACTGATCAATGATCGCGTCGATGTCGCGCTCGCAGCCGCTGCGCAGGGTGTCCATGTTGGGCGCGATGACATACCGCCGGCTGCGGCGCGCGGTTTGCTGGGACGTGACGCCATCATCGGCATCACCCTGAAGAACGAGGATGATCTCCTCGGGCTCGATCCAGCCAGCGTTGATTACGGCTGCATCGGCGGCGTCTATGCCACGACGAGCAAGGACAACCCGGATCCCCCCGTCGGCCTTGCCGGCCTCGCTCGGTTGCATTCGCTCGCGCGACGGTCCGGCCTGCCGGTCGGCGCCATTGCCGGGATCGATCTTGCCCGCGCGCGCGATTGCGTCGCCGCGGGTGCGGACGGGGTGGCGATCATCTCCGCGCTCTATCTCGAACCGGATGTCACGGCGACCGCACAGGCCTTCCGCCGTACGATCGATGAAGCTCTTGCCGCGCGCGGGAGCGAACCATGACCGCGATTGCCCTCACGATCGCCGGCTCGGATTCGGGTGGCGGCGCCGGCATTCAGGCCGATCTCAAGACCTTCTCGGCTCTCGGCGTGTATGGCGCCAGCGTCCTCACGGCGCTGACGGCACAAAATACGCTCGGCGTGCAGGGCATTCACGACGTGCCGGCGGATTTCGTCCGCCTGCAAATGCGCTCCGTCTTCTCGGATCTGAAAGTAAAGGCCGTGAAGATCGGCATGCTCTCCGTGCCTGAAACAATTCTCGCCGTCGCCCGCGGCCTCGCGGAGGATTACGCGGGTCCGGTGGTGCTCGATCCGGTGATGGTGGCGGCAAGCGGCGATTCCCTGCTCTCCCAGAACGCGATCTCGACACTCAAGGCCGCGCTGCTGCCCCGCGCGAGCGTGTTGACTCCCAATCTGCCCGAAGCCGCGCGGTTGCTCGATTGCCCGGTCGCGCGTTCGGAAACGGAAATGCTCGATCAGGCAAAACACCTGCTCGCTTTCGGCTCCAGCGCCGTGCTTATCAAGGGCGGTCATGGAGAAGGTCCGGAAGCGGTCGATCTTCTGGTAACACCCTCGTCGACCATCCGTCTCGCCGCGCCGCGCATTCCCTCGCGCAATGCGCATGGCACCGGCTGTACCCTTTCCTCGGCCGTAGCCGCCGGTTTGGCCAGGGGGCTGCCCCTCGAAGACGCAACCCGTGCCGCCAAGGCCTATGTCCATGCCGCCATCACCGCCGCGGATCGTCTCGATATCGGCGGAGGGCACGGCCCCACGCATCATTTCCACGCCTTCTGGTGATTGCCGATGACCCACCGACGCGCCATCCTTGCCGGCCTTGCCGCGACGCCCACTCTGATCGCCGCTCCTGCGGTTCATGCGGAAACGCGGCTCAAATGGCGGATGGCAACCTCCTGGCCAAAAAACCTTCCAGGACCGGGGCTCGCCGCACGCTACATCGCCGAGCGCGTGATGGAACTCTCGGGTGGGCGGTTCGAGATCCAGCTCTTCGGCGCCGGCGAAATCGTACCGGCCCTGCAGGTGCTCGACGCCGTGGGTAACGGCACCGTGGAAATGGGCCATTCCGCCGCTTTTTTCTGGCAGGGCAAGAACCCGGCGACCAACTTCTTCACCACCATTCCCTTCGGACCCGGGCCTCTGGAGCACGAAAGCTGGCTGGAGCGTGGTGGCGGACAGGGTTTGTGGGACGAGCTTTACGCACCTTTTGGCGTCAAGCCGCTGCTCGCAGGCAACACCGGCCCTTCCATGGCTGGTTGGTTCAAACGCGAAATCCCGGATCTCGCGGCCATCAAAGGGCTTAAGCTGCGCGTACAGGGCCTTGGCGCGGAACTCTGGCGCCGGCTCGGTGCGGTTCCCCTCTCGATCGCGCCTGGCGATCTCCTGATCTCACTCTCGAGCGGAACGATCGACGGCGCGGAGTTTCTCGCTCCCGTCAACGACCTGCCGCTCGGGCTCTACAAGCCGTCGCCCTACTATTACGCACCGGGGTTCAACAAGCCGAACGGTGCCGCCGAGGCACTGGTGCATCTCCCCGCCTGGGAGAAACTGCCGGGTGAATTCCGCGCCATGCTGGCCGCCGCCTGCCGGGAGGCGCATGCGCGCGGATTGACGGAAGCAGAAGCCGATAACTCCCGCGCGCTGACGACACTTGTCGGCGAGCATAAAGTGCAATTGCGTCGCCTTTCTCCGGAAATTCTTCGCGCAGCACGCGCGCAGGCCAGCGAGATCATCGAAGAACTCGGTGGCAAATCGCCGCTGGCCGGGCGAATTCTCGCCTCGCTCAGAAAGGCCGATGCCGATGGCGCCGTCTGGCGACGCGTGATGTCCGCAAGCGCGCTGGCACTGCATCCAGACTAGAACTGCTCCTTGGGACCAAGCGTGACCGTCAGACCGTCCAGCTGCGTCCGATCCCAGAGGATCTGGCAAGAAAGGCGCGAATTCGGCTTGTAGTTGACGAGGCCGTCGAGCTGGTATTCCTCGTCGCCGTTCGGATCCGCGAGGCGCGCGAGAAACGCCGGCTCAACATAGACATGACAGGTTCCGCAGGCCGCCGCGCCGCCGCAGGTAGCGGCGATATCCATGCCGAAATCGCGCATGATCTCCATCAGCCGGAAGCCGTTCATACCGGGCAGCCGATGCGCCTTTCCTGCCCGATCGACGACCGTGAAAAAACCATCAGCGAGGTCGTCATCGAATTCGGGTTCGGCGGCGGGCGACATCTGATCGTTCATCGGGCAGGCTCGGTGGATTCGGACAGGAGGGAATAGATGCGGATAATTGAATATCTTGTCACGGACCTTGCGCTGGGGCAAAGATCGTGTTCTGAGCAACGAACAATCGTTCGGTGGACGAAACAGGGCATTCGGTCAAGGTCAGATGCAGGACAAGGATAAGCCCCGGGAAATGGATGCCGGCGCGGTGGCACTTTCCGGCCAGTTGGGCAAGACGATCCAGCGGCTGCGCAAGGCCTACAACCTGTCGCTGTCGGAACTGGCGGAGCAATCGGGCGTCGCGAAATCGATCATCAGCCAGATCGAACGCAACGAGACCAATCCCACCCTCGCGACAATCTGGCGCCTCAGCCAGGCGCTCGACGTCTCGATCGAACGCTTCCTTGTCTCGTCCGACGATGAGCCTTTCATCGAGAAGTCCTCCAAGGTCGATACACCAATCCTCGTCTCGAACGACGGCAAGATGCGTCTCGCCATCATCGGCTGGCTGAAAACGGTCGAATGGCTGCAATGGTACGATGTCCATTCCGAGCCGGGCGGCACTCTGGATTCGGATGCGCATCAACGTGGCTCGATCGAGAATCTCTCCGTGATCAGCGGCGAGTTCGAGGTCGAGGTCGGCGGCGTGGTCGAGACAGCCAAGGCCGGTGAGACTTTGCGCTATCGTTGTGATCGGCAGCACGTCATCCGCTGCGTCGGCAAGGAGCCGGGTCACGCCACGATGGTCGTGATCCTCAAAGCCGCCGTGATGGAGTGACCGACGAGCTCAGAAAATCCGCCCGCCGGCCAGCATGATCCCGCCGAACACGACAGCGATCGCTGCGGCCAGCGTGAGGAAAGCCCGGAGCGTGATATTCGAAGGGATTCTCGCCTCGCGCTCATCTTCATAGTCGGCGGCCGGCTTGCGCCCCGTCACCATCGCCTTGATGAGCGGATCCTTGGCGAGGAAGCCATAGGCGGCGTTGGCGAGCACATGGATCGCCACCAAGACGATGAGATAGTTCAACCCGCGGACATGGAGCTTCGAAACCTTCTCGGTCATCTCGTCCGTGAGAAGGCGCTTCAAAGGTCCGGCGACGATTTCATTATGCTCGAGCGTGAAGAGCCCGAGCACCCCCTGCGCCAGCACCGTCGCCAGCAGCACCAGCACCATTAGCGTGCCGAGCGGATTATGACCGAGGAAGTGCCGCTTGTTGCCGGAAATGAAATCCCGCGCATAGCCCAGCACGAAAACGGGGCCATGCACGAAACGGGAGAACCGTGAGGTCGAAGAACCGACGAAGCCCCAAAACAGCCGAAACACGACCAGCACGAGGATCGCGTAGCCGTTCCAGCGATGCCAGATCAGCGTGGGATCGCCCATTTTCGCGCCGTAACGGTGGCTGAGCCACGCGCAAAGGATCGTCGCCACAAGCAGCCAATGAAAGGCGCGCGTCGGCCAATCCCAGACGCGCACCCCGGTTTTCATCATGTCTGCCATTCCGGTTCCGTTTCCGGTGTGGGGAGCAGCGGCAACTTACTTTGCGCGGAAGTCGTTGTGGCAACCGCCGCAATTGCCGAGTACCTTCGGCATTTCAGCCTTCATCGTCGCCTCATCCTTCACAGCCGTCAGCGCGGCGCCAGCTGCAGCTTCAAGCTTGGGAAAGATGGCGTCGAACTTGGCCTTGTTCTCCCAGATCGCCGGCAGCGCCTTGGTATCGCCGGTCTTGGAATCGGGCGGGAACAGCGTCGGCAGCACCTTCGCATTCGCCTGGATGGTCTTGAGGCCGGATTGCACCTTGGCCAGATCGAACGCCTCCTCGCCACGCATCATCTTGCCGATAGGACCGGCAGCGCCGCCCATTTCCTTGAACTTGGCCTTGCGCTGCTCGATGGCCGAGCTCTGAGCAAGAGCCACGCCGGCACCGAGGGCGAAAAGCGAGGCGAGGATAATCGTGCGACGCATCATGAGTTCCTTTTTCATCGATTCGACCCAGCTTCACGAGCATGGGTCCGGGTGTGCAAAATTGCGGTCAGCCAGCCCTTTGTCCACCCCCGGATCATTGCACCAATGCAAACAGGAATGCCGTTCACATTTGCGTGAGGCGCGATACTCAAATCTTTTCCCGCAAAATCCCCCAGATCGTCTGGGCATTCGCCGGCATGTCGACATGGCGGACGCCTTTCGCCCGGCGCAGGGCATCGACAATGGCGTTGACGACGGCCGGCGCTGCGCCGATCGTCCCCGCCTCGCCCGCGCCCTTGAGCCCCATCGCGTTGGTGGTCGAGGGCACGTTCCGGGTCTCGAAGGTGAAGCTCGGCATATCGTCCGCACGCGGCATGGCGTAATCGAGAAACGAGGCCGTCAGAATCTGCCCGTTCTCGTCCTGCACGTAGCGCTCGATCATCGCCTGCCCGATGCCCTGCGCCGCGCCGCCGTGAATCTGCCCCGCGAGCAGGATCGGGTTCAACGTGATGCCGAAATCATCGACGATGACAAAATTTACGATGCGCGTCTCCCCGGTCTCCGGATCGATCTCCACCTCGCAAACATGGGTGCCGTTGGGATAGGTCGCCTCCGGCGGGGAGAAGGCGGCCGTGGTCGAGAGCATGTCCTTCCTCGCGCCCGGCAGCGCGGCGATCTCGGCGAAGGTGATGCGCCGGTCAGTGCCGGCGATCCGGACGACACCACCGGATATCTCGAGATCGCCGACGCCCGCTTCGAGCTTCTCCGCCGCCAGTGTCTTGAGATTGGTCGCGAGCAGTTCGGCCGCCTTCATCACACCCGAACCACCGACCGGGATCGAGCGTGAGCCGCCGGTGCCGAGCCCCGTCGGTGTGTCATTGGTGTCGCCCTGCTTCACCCGGATCTTTTCGAGTGGCAGGTCGAGATGTTGCGAGACGAGCTGGGCATAAGCCGTCTCGTGTCCCTGCCCGTTCGATTGCGTGCCGATACGAACGGTTGCCGTGCCGTCTTTTTCGAGGCTGACATAGGCCGGTTCGGGCGAGCCACCACCGCAGGCCTCGATATAGACGCCGAGGCCGATTCCACGCAGCTTGCCCGCCTTCTTCGCACTGCGGACGCGGGTCGGAAACCCCTTCCAGTCCGCGATCTCCATCGCCCGGTCGAGATGGCCAGCGAACTCTCCGGTATCGTATACGCGGCCTGTAACGGTCTTGTACGGCATCTTGGCTGGCTTGATGAAGTTGAGCTTACGCAGCTTGATCCGGTCCATACCGATCTCGTCGGCGATATAATCGACGAAGCGTTCGAGCATATAGGCCGCTTCGGGGCGTCCGGCGCCGCGATAGGCATCGAAGGGCACGGAATTCGTGAATAGCCCGCGGACACGCGCATAACCGGCCTTGATATCGTAGACGCCGGTCAGCATCGTCGCGCCAAGCCAGGGGATATACGGCCCGTATTGCGAAAGATAGGCCCCCATGTTGGCATCAATCTCGACGCGCAGGGCAAGAAACTTGCCACGCTCGTCGAGCGCCATCTCGCAGCGGGTGAGATTGTCGCGCCCGTGTGCACAGGCGAAGAAATGCTCAGAACGATCCGACGCCCACCGGACAGGTCGGCCGAGCTTGCCGGCCGCGAAAACCGCCAGCGGATATTCGCGATACATGAAGGTCTTGGTGCCGAACCCTCCGCCGACATCCGGGGTCACAACGCGGAAATTCTCCGGATCGGTCTTGAAGATGAACTTCGCAAGCGTGTTCCGGAGGCCGTGGCTGCCCTGGCTGCCGACGACGATGTGAAATTTCCCGTTCTTCTTCGGCTCGGCGACGATAGACCGGGCCTCCATGTAGTTCGCGATCAGCCGATTGTTGACCAAATCGAGCGAAACGACGCGCGTCGCTCGGGCGAACACCGCATCAGTCTTCGCCTTGTCGCCCATCAAATGATCGAACGCGACATTGCCCTGTGCCGCTTCATGCACAACCGGCGCGCCCTTCTTCCGTGCATCCGCGATCTCGCTGACGACCGACATCGACGACCATTTCACGTCGATCGATTCCGCTGCATCGCGCGCCTGATGCAGCGTATCCGCAACGATAAAGGCGATCGCCTCCCCGACATGACGGACGCGATCCTTCGGCAAGACAGGGTAGGAGGGGGTCTTGGGGGCCGAGCCGTCGGTGTTTTTCACCGGAGCCTGGCACGGCAGATCGCCAAGATGCGCGACGTCCTCATGCGTGATGATCGCCGCGACGCCGGGCATCGCCCGGGCTGCATCGAGCGAGCCCATCGTGAAGGTCGCGCTGGCATAGGGTGAGCGCAACACGAAAGCCTGCAATTCGCCCTTCGCATGGTAGTCGGTGGCGTAATGGCCGGAGCCGGTGATGAAACGGTGGTCCTCCACGCGCGTCAGCGCCTGGCCCATCCCGAACTTCATTGGACGCATTGTCTTGAGACCTGAAAGGTGTGGCGGAAACCGCTTCCGCGCCGTTCAGCCGAGATTACAAGCACGCGCCCGGCTGGCAAGCCTCCAGAACGACATCGACACGACTTTCGTTCGGCTCAGTCGCGCTCGACCGCCTCGCCGGCCATGATCCAGTCGCGGAAGCCTCCGGCGTAATGGGCATCGACGGCGATGCCCTGCGACCTGGCGACCATCGCCGCCTGTATCGATCGCACGCCCGCAACGCAGGACAACACGATTCGCTTGCCCTCGACCTCGGGAATATCCGACAGGTCGAGCTGGGACAGCGGGCGGGAGAGCGCGCCGGGAATGCGCCCCATCGCGAATTCATGCGGTTCGCGCACATCGACCAGAACGATGGTTCCAGCGGAAAGCCCTGCCTTGATCTCGTCACGCTCGAGAGAGGAAATCATGCTCTTTCTCCTTGAAGATCCGCCCCGCCCATGCAGCGCGCGGGCCAACCCTCATGCTGATGTAGCCAACTGAATAATCCGCCCCTCGCGCGCGAGGCAAGCGGCGGAGAACGCCGACCGCAATGCCTGCTCGCGGGTGCGCAGCGTTGCGTCATCATGCAGCGGATTGTGGTGAAATCCCGCCAGCCTGCGCACCCGGGCCGCGCGGGCGAGGCTCAGCGCACCCTCGATCGTGCCATGCCCCCAGCCGCGGCGGGTGAGGATTTCCTCGCTCGTGAACATCGTATCGTGCATCAGGAGATCCGCTTCCGCAGCCAGTGCCACGAGATCAGGCGAAGGAGCCTCGGTATCCTCGATGTCCGTGACGAACGCGATCGAGAGACCATCTTTCTCGACGCGATAGGCCATCGAGCCGCCCGGATGCTCGACGAGCACGCTCCGCGCGACCGCGCCGCCGAGAACGAAAGTCTCGCCCGGCGCATGGCGATTGTAGGATATCCGGCCTGCGAGATCCCCGGCTTCGTCCGGGAAATATGGCGCGGAAATCATCGGCCGGACGAGTTCCTCAAGCTTATGCTCGATCGGCAGGGCGCAATGCAGGGCGACCGTCGTGCCTGGATTGGCACAGGCACCGTGCAACAGGAACGGCAGGCCGACGAGATGATCGTGATGGAAATGGCTGATAAGAATCCGGACATGCCGCACCGGATTGGCGCGCAGATGATCGCCGAGCGCTGTCGCACCCGAACCGGCATCGAACACGATGAGATCGTCATCCGTTCGCGCAGAGACGCAGATCGTGTGGTGACCGAATTCAGAAAAGCCTACACCTGATGCCGGGTAGCTGCCTCTCACCCCCCAGAACCGAACTTCCATCCTCATTCCCCTCTCGTCGCGGTTGACCGAGGGTTCCGCAACTTGTCCGAATATATGGCAGGGACCCGAGCCCGATGCCATGTGTAAACCGAGCCGTCGCCGGCAAGAGGGGAGTATTGTGGTGGGAACAAGGCGCCCTGGCAGTGCCAAATCGCACAGCCGGATGCCGGGTCAATAGGCGTTCTTGGTATTGAACAACGAGAGCGGCGTCATCGCCAGGATGTAGAGGTCGAAAGGCAGCGACCAATGCTCGATGTAATAGAGATCGTGCTCGACACGCCGCTCGATCTTCTCCACCGTATCGGTCTCGCCGCGCCAGCCGTTGATCTGGGCCCAGCCCGTGATGCCCGGCTTCATGCGATGGCGCGCGTAGTAGCCGTCGACAACTTCCTGATAGAGCCTGTTGGCCGCCTTCGATTGGGTCGCGTGCGGTCGCGGACCGACCAGAGAGAGTTCGCCGCGCAGCACGTTGATAAGCTGGGGCAACTCGTCGATTGACGTCTTGCGGATGATGCGACCGACGCGCGTCACCCGCGGATCGCCCTTCGTCACCTGTTTCGCGCCGTGCTGGTCGGTGAGATCCGTGTACATCGAGCGGAATTTCAGGACGCCGATCAGTTCGTTGTTGAAGCCGTGGCGGGGCTGCCGGAAAAACACCGGCCCCTTGGATTCGAGCTTCACCGCAAGTGCGACCAGCACCATCAGCGGCGAGAGGGCGATGAGCGCGAGCGCGGCGACGACGCGGTCGAACACCGCCTTGACCGCCGAATTCCAGTCCGAAAGCGGCCGGTCGAACATCGCAAGGAACGGCACGTCGCCGATGTAGCTATAGGCGCGCTTCGACAGTTTGAGGCGCGATGAGTGCGCGGCGATGCGGACGTCGATCGGCAGTTCCCAGAGCTTCTTCATCAGATGGAGGATGCGCTCCTCCGCCGTCTGAGGCAGGGCAATGATCAGAAGGTCGACCGCGTTCTCCCGGCAGTAACGCTCAAGTTCGTCGAAAGCGCCGATCTTGCGGTAACGACCGACCGCATCCGGCGAACGTTCGCCGCCGCGATCGTCGAAAATCCCGAGAATTCGGATAGCCTTCTTGCCCGTCTTCTCAAGGCGCGCGACAAGATCCTCGCAAGCCTTGCCGCCGCCGACGATCACCGCCCGGCGCGCGAGCTCGCCTCTGGTCTCCGCACGGCTGATCGCCACGGAAACGAAAAGCCGGAACATGGTGAGGACCAGAAGCGCAGCACCGAGCCAGGCCAGAACCCAACCGCGATAGGGCATGATGTCGATGCCGGAGAGGAACAAGGCGCCCGTCACGGCAACGAAAGCGCCGAAAACAGCGCCGATCAACGTCCGCACCTGTCGGGCGAAAGCGCTGAGCGCCGGAATCGTATAGCCCCAGAGCCGCTGCGCGATGTAGACCGACAACCCCGACTGGCCGAGAATGAGAATCCCGGTCGCAAGTTCGCCGACATTGCGATCCGGCAGGAAGCAGAGCGCCGTCGCGATCCCGAAAAAGACCAGCGCGGAGACATCGAACAGCAGGACGAGGCCGAGAATTTTGGTCTTCGATGTCCGCCGCAGCCACCCGGAGATAGCCCCTTCGAACTTTCCTTCTCGTGAATCGAACTCCACGGCTTCGATCGACATCGCGCAAAACGCTCCGGAACACAAAAACTCGATTACCTTGCCCTCTACCATGCAAGGCTCGCCATTCCGTTAATTCAAATGCCCGGCTTTTCTGCCAATGCGCGGTTTACTTCCTGTTCGGGATAATTCCGGGCCGTTCCGCAATCGAAGAGATGCGCCGTCTTCGCTAACTCCCCATTAAGTATATGTCTTTGGACTTGAATATGTTGCACCGCAGCTACTGACAAATGTTATGAAACCGCTAATATTAAACTTCAGATTTTCATCCTTTCGGGAGCGTCAAGATGAAGAAGCTGCTCGCCGCGATTGCCGTGGCCGCATTCGCCGTGTCTGCCGCCAGCGCCGCTGATCTCGGCACGCGCAAGCCTCTCGCGCCGGTTGTGCCGATCATGACCGCTTATAACTGGACCGGATTCTACCTCGGCATCCAGGGCGGTTACGGCTTCGGCGACGGCATCCAGCATCGCCAGGGCGGCGCAAGCTCCGGCAGGTTTAATTATACCGGCGGCCTCGTCGGCGCCACGATCGGCTACAACCAACAGTTCGGCAATCTCGTTGCCGGTGTCGAGGCGGACTATGCCTGGGCGAAAGTCACAGGCAGCACGGCCGTTGGCTGCGCCGTGCCGGGCTGCAGAACCGAGCTTCGTTCGTTCGGCACGGTTCGCGGTCGCATCGGCTACGCGTTCGACCGGTTCATGCCCTATATCACCGGCGGCCTCGCCGTGGCGGACATTTATGGCCGCGCGGCTGGCTTCACCGGCTCGGATCTCCGCGCCGGCTGGACGATCGGTGCCGGTCTCGAAGCAGCCATCTGGCGCAATGTCAGCCTGAAGGGCGAATATCTCTATTACGATTTCGGTCGCAACACCTACAACTCGGTTGCGGTTCCGTCGATCTCGACCAACGCCAAGGGCCATATCCTGCGGGCGGGCCTCAACTACAGGTTCTGATTTCCCACCCCTGCGAAGCCAACGACACCCGGCCCCTGCGGCCGGGCTTTTCTTGTTGCGACGCAGGCCGCCGGAAATGACGGAAGACACTAGCCACCTGCCGTACCGTGCATAAACTCAGGAAAAACAACCTGAGGAATTGCATGCGCTCTCCCGTGCGGATCGCCGTTCTCGGCGCCGGCCTCATCGGCAGGCGGCACGTCGAACATATCGCCGCCTGCCCTGATGCTGTGCTGGCCGCCATCGCCGATCCATCACCCGCGGCCCGCGAACTCGCAGAGCGCTATCGGGCTCCGTGTTTTGCCGATATCCACGCCCTGATCGACGGCCCGAGACCGGACGGCATCATCGTCGCCACGCCGAATGCCTTGCATGTCGAGCATGCGCTGGCAGCCATCGAGGCCCGCATTCCGGTGCTTGTCGAAAAGCCGCTAGCCGATACTCTGGAAGGCGCGGAACAGCTCGTGGCAGCGGCAGAAGCGGCGAGCGTTCCGCTCGCCGTTGGCCACCACCGACGGCACAACCCCATGATCCAGCACGCACGCAGGATCATCGCCGAAGGCCAGCTCGGTCGCATTGTCGCCGTCCATTCCTTCTTCTGGCTGATGAAGCCGGACGACTATTTCGATGTCCCGTGGCGGCGTGAGGCTGGCGCCGGCCCCGTCCTCATCAACCTCAGCCATGACATTGATCTGATGCGCTACCTCGGCGGTGAGGTCGCCGCCGTGCAGGCGATGGATTCCCACGAGGTGCGCGGCAACGCGGCCGAGGAAAGCTGTGTGATCACCTTGCGCTTCGAGAACGGCGCTCTCGGCACCATCACGCTTTCCGACACGGCCGTCGCACCGTGGAGCTGGGAACATACCACCGGCGAGAATCCTGTATATCCGCAGACTGACCAGAGCTGCTATTTCATCGGCGGCACGGAGGGGTCCCTGACGGTGCCCAAGCTCGAACTCTGGCGCAACCCGGCGAAGCGCTCATGGTGGGAACCGTTCGAGGTCACCCGCCACGTCGCACCAAAAGCCGATCCCCTGCCGCTCCAGATCGCGCAATTCGTAAGGGTGATCCGTGGCGAGGAACAGCCGCTGGTACCGGGACGCGAAGGACTTGCCGCGATGCGCGTCATCGACGCGGTGAAGCGCGCCGCCCGGACCGGCGAAACAGTGAGGCTGTAATGATTTCCGGCAAGACAGCGCTGATCGCGCACATCGGCTATCCAACCTCGACCTTCAAGGCGCCGATGATCTACAACCCCTACTTCGAATACCGCAGCATCGACGCGGTCGTGGTGCCGATGGGGGTCAAGGCCGAGAATTACGAGGCCGTCTTCCGGTCGATCTTCTCGTTCACGAATATCCACGGCGCGTTGATCACCATGCCGCACAAGGTCTCAACGCTCGCGCTGCTCGACGGAGCTTCGGTCACGGCACGGATCGCGGGCGCGGTGAATGCCGTGCGTAGGGATACGGATGGAAGCCTCGTCGGTGATATGTTCGATGGCGAAGGCTTCGTGCGCGGCCTCGCCACCAAGGGTTTCAAGGTTGCCGGCGGCCGGGCGCTGATTGTCGGCGCAGGTGGGGTTGGTTCCGCGATTGCAGCGTCGCTGGCAGCCGCCGGTATGGCTGATTTCATGCTCTTCGATACCAACGACGCAACCGCGATCGCCCTCGCCGAAAGGCTTCGTGCTCATTACCCGAACCTTCGCGTCGCGACCGGCGACAAAGATCCCGCCGGTTGCGATCTCGTCGTCAACGCAACGCCGCTCGGCATGAACGCCGGCGACCCGATGCCGGTGGACGTGGCCCGACTCGACGCGCGGACCTTCGTCGGCGAAGTGGTGCTGAAGGACGAGAAAACCGCATTCCTGCAGGCGGCGGAAGCGTGCGGCTGTCAGGTGCAAATCGGTCTCGACATGTTGTTCGAGATGATTCCGGCCTATCTGGAATTCTTTGGGTTCGAGACGACGACAGCCGAAGAGCTGCGCCGTCTCGCCAGGATCCGCTATTGAATTCAGCGGTAGTAGGAAACAACGTTCGGCATCACGCGAACCTCATCGCGATGACGGCAAAGTTTGGTCTTCCGCAGATGGCCGGGTGCATATTCCGAAGCACCGTGATGGCCCGGTACGGACCCCCACTCCTGCATCAGATGACCGGACGAAGCCTTGCCGCCGCCGACAGGCCGCGCGGAGACAAAACCGGCGAAAGTGCCGCTCCGCCGCAGATGGTTGCAATGACCGTTTGACGCTTCATCATTCTTCTCCCGTGCGATGCACATTGCTGCCGGGATAACGTGCCAGCGCCAAAGTCGTTCCAAGGAGAATTTGGTGGGTGATCAAGGGCTCGAACCTTGGACCCGCTGATTAAGAGTCAGCTGCTCTACCAACTGAGCTAATCACCCACGGCCTTTTGAAAAGGCAACGCGCGGGAACCCCGCGCGATGGGCGTTCGATAGCGCATCGATTTTGGCTTGTCGAGCAAAAAATTCCAGAAAAATAACCGTCCGGTCACCGCCCCCAGAGCCAAGCCGCGCCGCGCACCCCGGAACTGTCACCATGCAGGGCGGGGCGGATCGGCGTCGTCATCCGGTCGGAGAAGACATAGCGTGTCATTTCACCGGGGAGCCGCTCATAAAGCGCTTCGATGTTGCTCATGCCGCCGCCGAGGACGATTACATCGGGGTCGAGGATGTTGAGAACATGGGCGAGCGAACGCGCCAGTCGGTCGAGGTAGCGCCCGAAGGTCGCGACCGCCGCCGCTTCCCCCGCTTCCATCGCCTCAATGATCGCTGGGCCGGGCACGTCGCGCCCGGTGACCCGCGCGTGATCCATGCGGAAGCCGGTGCCGGACACCCAGGTTTCAATGCAGCCCCTGCGTCCACAGAAGCAGGGCGCGCCTTCTTGCACTTCCTCCGCACTCGGCCAAGGAAGCGGATTGTGTCCCCATTCCCCGGCGATGCGCTGGCGACCATCCCAACTCTGACCATCGATGGCAATGCCCGCGCCGGTTCCTGTGCCGAGGATCGCCGCAAAGACGAGTCGCGCGCCAGCACCGGCGCCATCGACAGCTTCCGAGACCGCAAGACAATTTGCATCATTCGCGAGGCGCACCTCGCGCCCCAGCGCCGTTTGCAGATCGGTCTGAAACGGCTGACCGTTGATCTCGGTCGAATTTGCGTTCATCGCAAGCCCGGTGAAAGGGGAAATCGCGCCCGGCATGCCAATGCCCACGCTGTGCGGACCGGCGAGGCCGAGCCGCGCCAGGTCAGCCTCCGCCGCTGCGACGAGATCGCGGATCGCCTCGACGATCCCGCGATAGGCTCCGCGCGGTGTTGGGGTGCGGCGGCGCAGCAGCTCGGCGCCATCATCGCCAAGGGCGACAATCTCGATCTTCGTGCCGCCGAGATCGATTCCCAAACGCATCCCGCCATCCCTCGCTCGTTTTGAACGCATCATGGCTCCCCTCCCCAAAGTCAAGCCAGCGGGTGCCTTAAGCCTCTTCTAACCGCCTTTGTGACATCAAAGGTCATGCTGGAAACCGATCTTTACGCACCGGTCAAACGACTGCTTGAGCAGCAAGGCTATGTCGTCAAGGCGGAAATAGGTCGCTGCGACGTGATGGCCCTTCGTGAGAACGAGGCGCCGGTCATCGTCGAACTCAAGACCGGCCTGACGCTGAAACTGCTGCTTCAGGCGATTGATCGCCAGACACTGACCGATACCGTGTATCTCGCCGTGCCCGCCCCCTGTTTCGAACGCGAGCGACAGGCACTCAAACTCCTCCGGCGATTGGGGCTCGGACTGATCGTCGTCCGCGGAGACAGGGCTGCGGCAGAACTCGATCCGGCGCCTTACCGACCGCGCAAGAATACCCGCCGCACCGCGCTGCTGCTGCGCGAGTTCGCGCGACGGCACGGTGACTCCAATTCTGGCGGCTCAACCCGGCGAACCTTGATGACCGCCTACCGGCAGGACGCTCTACGCTGTGCGGATCATATCGCGCGCGACGGAAAGGCCAAGGTTGCGGACATCCGCCAACGCGCAGGCGTCGAACGCGCCGCGTCGATCCTTCAGAACGACGTCTACGGATGGTTCTACCGGATCGAACGCGGCAGCTACGGCCTGACGGCGAAGGGAGAGGAAGCGCTCCGCACCTACGCGCCAGCACTGGCGGCGATGCGGAACGCGGCACCCGTAGCGAGTGCCGCGCTCTAGGCGGTTCGCTTATGCGGCGCCGTGATGGGCGTGAACACGGCTGTCCCCGGCCCGGCTCTTCGTCAGCTTGTTGAGCGCGACGATATAGGCTTTGGCGGAGGCGACCATCGTATCCGGATCCGCCGCACGGCCCGTGACGAGTTTGCCGCTTTCATCCGCGAGCCGCACAGAAACCTCGGCCTGCGCGTCCGTGCCCTCGGTCACGGCATGGACCTGATAGAGTTCCAGCTTGGCCTCGTGCGGGATCATCTCGTGGATCGCGTTGAAGGTCGCGTCCACCGGCCCGTTGCCGGTGGCCTGCCGGGTATGGTGCTGCCCATCGATATCGAGCGTCAGCACCGCCGACTGTGGCCCGTTCGTGCCGGCGACGACGAGCAGGTTCAGCACCTTCACGCGGTCCTGCGCCGTGGCGATGTTCTCATCGACCAGCGCCTCGATATCCTCGTCATAAATCACCTTCTTGCGGTCGGCGAGCGCCTTGAACCGCACGAAGGCATCTTCGAGCTGGTTGTCGGAAATCTCGTAACCGAGCTGCTTGAGCTTGTCGCGGAAGGCGTTGCGGCCCGAGTGCTTGCCCATGACAAGGCTGGTCTTGGTGACACCCACCGTTTCCGGCAGCATGATCTCGTAGGTCTGGTTGTTCTTGAGCATGCCGTCCTGATGGATGCCGCTCTCATGCGCGAAAGCGTTCCGGCCGACGATCGCCTTGTTGTATTGCACCGGAAACGAGGTTGCGGCGGAGACGAGCTTCGAAGCACGGTTGAGCATCGTCGTCTCGATGCCGGTCGAGAAGGGGAAGGCGTCGTTGCGGGTCCGGATCGCCATCACCACCTCTTCGAGCGCCGCGTTGCCCGCGCGTTCGCCGATACCGTTGATCGTGCATTCCACCTGCCGCGCACCGCCCAGCAACCCCGCGACGGTATTGGCAACGGCGAGGCCGAGGTCGTTGTGGCAATGGACCGAGAAAATGGCCTGATCGGCGTTCGGCACGCGATTGCGCACCATCTCGAACATCGCGCGATATTCGTCCGGCGTCGAATAGCCGACCGTATCGGGCAAGTTAATCGTGGTCGCGCCGGCCTTGATCGCCGCTTCCACACAGCGGCAGAGAAAATCGTGGTCGGTCCGCGTTGCGTCTTCCGCCGACCATTCGACATCCGCGACGTGGTTGCGCGCCCGCGTCACCTGATCGATCACGAGCTGCAACACCGCGTCCGGCTCCTTCTGGAGCTTGTATTTCATATGCACCGGCGAGGTGGAGATGAAGGTGTGGATGCGCGGGCGCGCGGCATGCTTCACCGCCTCGCCTGCGCGATCGATATCCTTGAACGCAGCGCGGCTCAAACCGGCGACCACCGAATTCTTCACGCGCTTGGCGATGGCGGTGACCGCTTCGAAATCACCCTCCGAGGCAATCGGGAAGCCCGCCTCGATGATATCAACGCCCATCTCGTCGAGAAAATCGGCGATGGTGAGCTTTTCCTCGAAGGTCATCGTCGCGCCGGGGCACTGCTCGCCGTCGCGCAAGGTGGTATCGAAAATCAGGACGCGGTTCTTGTCGGCCTGAGAGAAATTGGGCGAAGCCATGATCTTGATCCTTCACGGGGAACCGGTTGCGGCGGATACGCCTTACGAACCGGCTTGAAAACTGAAAATCTGTCGGAGGTTACGTGGGTCGGTCCCCTGAGAGCCCAGGCACGCCCGGACGGCCCTCAGGGGCTGATAAGAAGGAGCGCGAGGGCAAGGCAAAGTGCGATCGCCATCGCAGCGTCGAAGCGCGCGATGAGCCGGATCGTCCAACCAGCATTTGCCAGAACCTGAGTCACGAGGGCTCGACTTTCAAATCACAACACGCGAACTCTACCGGAGCCCTCGGTCCAAGGCAAGATCGCTGCTCGGGCAATATCCTCCTTGCCGGATCGCCGGTTTCGGCATTCACTGGCATATCTGTGTCGTGGAGCCGCCGATGCCCCGCCTGAAAAACCTGCCCCTGGCCATTCTCTTCTTCGTTTTTTCCGCACCCTTCGCCCGGGCCGACGCGATCGACGGTAACTGGTGCGGCCCCAAGGGTCGGCGGATTTCCATCGAAGGTCCGTCTGGGGTCTATGCTGGCGGATTTCACCTCAAAGGACACTACACCCGGCACAGCTATTCGTTCGCGATCCCGCAGGGCGCGCCCGAGGGCGGCGCGGCAGTGGATATGGTGCTGCAGGGCGAGACCCGCACCAGCGTGCGCATCGACAACGGCCCCGCGGAGATCTGGCAACGTTGCGCGTCGGATATCAGTTGAACCTCGATGTCTTGAACAGGCCGGGCGCTCCGCCCTAGGATCATACTGGACATTTTCGAACGACAGGATTCGCCATGCGGAAAAGCGCCTTCATCCTCGTCTCGGTTCTCGGCCTTGCCGCTTGCCAGACGACCTCGCCTCCTCCTGCACCCGCCACGACGCCGGCACCGAAGCAAGAGCCGCGCGGCGTCTCCGTCACGCCGACGAACTTCAAGCTGCCGGAAGGATCGGGCTGTTCAGGCGATATTGCCCGGTTCCGCGCCATTCAGGCCAACGACCTCGAGACCGGCCACACAACGAAGACGGTCTACGATCAAATCGAGGCCGAGATGAAGAAGGCTGATGCACTCTGTGCCGCCGGCAATTCCGGCGCGGCAAGCGCGCATGTGCGCGCGACGAAGAGCCGCTTCGGCTACCCCTGATCGGTGAACATCGCCTTGAGATAGGCAACCTGAAACGGCGGCATCCGCACGGGATCAATATCATCGGCGCCACGGGCGATGTAGATATCGGCGAGTTCTTCCTCATGAAGCGATTTCATCCGGTCGAGCATCAGCGCGCGGGCCTCCGCCGCCGGCAGGTCAATCCGCACCGGGCGCATGAACGCGGCGCGTACGCCGTGCTCCACGCAGTGCCAAAGCTCTGAAACCTGAACCTCGCCCGGTCGAATTCCGGTTTCTTCGCCGAGTTCGCGCAGCACCGAGCCGGCAAGATCGATCGTGCCGTCGGGGAGGAGATCGCCGCGATCCGGCGTGCCGGCGGCAAAATAGATTTTCCCCGCGTTCGCTGTCCCCGCCCCCATTACGCCGAGCAGGTAGGCATTGTCGCGCGATTGCAGCGCCGCCATCGCGAAACCGTTGCGCATCGGCGGACCCGGATGACCGAGATCGCGCCAGGCGATGAAACTGGCGTAGTCCGTTTCGAGATATCGCCCTTGGTAGACGCCGTTCTCGACCGTCCAGCGATGCTGGAGAAACACCTTGCCGTTGAAGCTCGTCGGCTTGTCGGCGACAAACTTCGCCCAGTTGGCCTCGATATCCGCGCGCCGTTCCTCCACGAACGGCCACACCTTCGGATCGAACCGGCAATCGACCCCGCAGAGGGTCATCAAGACCGGTTCAGACATGCAGCACGCCCTCGCTCATCCGCACCACGGAACCGCCGATGCTGGCCGCGACGAGACGGCCGCCATGAATATCGAGATCGAGGGCGATCAGGCTCGGACGGCCCATCTCGAACCCCTGTTCGATTACGAGCTGGTGCATACCATCATCCGGCAGTTCCACGGTTGCGGCGAGTCCGGAGAAGGCCGCGACCGCGCCGCCTGTCGCCGGGTCTTCGCTCATCCCCGCCGAAGGCCAGAACATGCGTGCGTGTACGTGATGCGCCGGCTGCACGGTCTCGCGCGTATAGACGAAGACGCCCTCGCGCCCCGCCCGCGCGAACGCGGCGGACCATTGCGAGACATCGCAGCGGATGCGCCCGATCGTTTCGAGGTCCTTGACCGGCACCATCGAGAAGGGCACGCCCGCAGACCAGGCGGAGAGACCATGCGCGCCAAAGCCGAGGTCGAGCGGATCGAGCCCCAGCGCCCGGGCGACAAGCCCGGCGTCGAACTCGACGGGGAGTCGCTCCGGGAGCTTCGGGATCCCGAACACAGCGCGCGACCGACCGCCCGGCTTGCGGCTGACCTCGACCTTGACGAGCCCGACCTTCTCCTCAAGCGCGATTACGACACCGGGCGAAAGGTGCCCCGGCGCGCGCAATTCAGCGAGAAGCGCCGCTGTTCCCACTGTAGGATGACCGGCAAATGGCAATTCGCCGCCCGGTGTAAAAATGCGGATCTTCGCCGAATGAACCGGATCGTCCGGTTCCTGCACGAAGACGGTCTCGGAGAGATTGAACTCGCGCGTGATCGCGAGCATCTTCGCATCATCCAGCCCCTCGCTATCGAGGACGACGGCGAGCGGATTTCCCTCGAAGGGATTTTCAGTAAAGACATCGACGACGTGAAACCTGCGCGACATGAAGTATCCATCCAGGAGTTGCTGTCACCTGTTTCACCGATCCGGTCGATCCGCGCAACGGCGAATATGAATGGGGATCAAACGGCCTGTTGCGCGACAATTCACACGCGCTCATATATTTCCATTTCATGAGAGTCAGAAACCACCGGATGTGATCCGGCACATGCTTTTCTCTCTCCGTGATCGGCGCGCACCCCCGGCAGCGCCGAAGCGAGGGCATCGAGGGGGTACACTCAAGGAGTGTCTCATAATGTCGAAGAAACTCGTCCTGCGCACCGCCGCCATGCTGCTGATCGGCACCGGCGCCGCCCTGGCCCAGACCACCGCCCCGAACACCACCGCGCCGAAAGCCACGCCGCCGGCTGCGACCGCGCCGAAGGCTGCCCCGGCTCCGGCCGCCGCACCTGCTGCGGCTCCGAAGGCAGCTGCCCCAGCACCTGCTGCGGCACCGAAGGCCACGACGCCTGCCCCGGCAGCTGGCAAGCCGGTGAACCTCAACACAGCGACTCAGGCCGAACTCGAGACCCTGCACCAGATCGGCCCGGCCCGCGCCAAGGACATCATCGCCGCGCGCACCAAGGCGAAGTTCAAGAACTGGGATGATTTCGTGGCCCGCAATGTCGTGCCGAAGAACGCCGAGGATGCGATCAAGGCTCAGGCCCGCTTCTGATCCTCGCAACGGTTCAAGCTCTCGCAACGGCCGGAACCTCCGGCCGTTTTGCGTTCTCAGAATGACTCAATCGCGAACAGGTGCGTAGGCGCAACGAACTCGTCCTGCGCCGCCACCAGCAGCAATTCGCGGCTCCCGGACTCCACAGTCCGCCGCAACAGCCCGTAGATCGCGGAGCCTGCCTGTCGCATGGCCTCGGCGGCATCCCCCGTTCGCAGCATGTGGACCAGGAAAAGCGCCGCGATGGCATCCCCGGCCCCGTTGAGATTGCAGTCAAGCCGCGGTGTGCGCAGCCGATAGCGTCGACCTCGATCCGAGACGACGAGATCAAGGGCGTCGTCAGGCGTCTCGTCCAGGCGAACCGAGGTCACCAGCACGGCCGTGGGCCCCATCGCATGAAGAGCATCGAGCGCCGCGCCGAGCATCACACTCGTTGTTGCCTTCTGCCCTGTAAGGAATTCCAGCTCGAAATGGTTGGGAGTGACGATATCGGCGGCGGGAACCGCTCTCTCGCGCATGAACTCCGGAATGCCAGGCCGCACGAAGATTCCGCGCCCGACATCCCCGATCACCGGATCGCAGGCATAGACCGCCGCAGGATTGACCTCACGCACACGGCTGACGGCATCAAGGATCGCCTGCCCCGTCGCCTCCGCGCCCATGTAGCCGGAGAGAACGGCGTCGCAGCGTTCTAGCGCGCCACGCTCGGCAATCCCCTCGACAAGATCGGCGATGATCGAGGGATCGAAGACTTGTCCACGCCAGGCGCCGTATCCGGTGTGGTTCGAGAACTGCACCGTATGGATCGGGAGAACCTCGACGCCGAGTCGCTGCATCGGAAACGTCGCCGAGGCATTGCCGACGTGTCCGTAGGCGACATGGGACTGGATGGAGAGGATGTTCATCGAAAGCACCACAATGAAAAAGGGGCCGCGACGGCCCCTTCTCCATAGTTCATCGGATTCACAGCCCGGTAAAGAGGCGATCAGCTCACGCTCTGCGCCGCCTTGAGCGCGAACTGCGGCACGAAGGTCTTGGCGATATCGACATTGGTGCTCGCCATGTCCTTGTCGAGCGCCTTGAGCGTGTCATAGACCGACTTCATGCCCGCCGGCGCCATCATGCCCGTTTCGGAATAGGCCGCCTGCGAGGCCTTCACCGCGCGGATGTAGAGCGCCTTGTCACCAAGGTGATACTGTTCCGGCACCGCATCGGCGATCTCCTCGGGCTTCGCCTTGTTGATCCAGCGCAGCGCCTTGTAGATGCCGTTGACCGCACCCTGCACGAGTTCCGGCTTCGCAGCGATGGTGTCCTGCTTCACGTAGAGGCAGGCCGCCGGGTTGGTGCCACCGAAGAGGTCGAACGTGCCCTTCTCGGTGCGGGTGTCGATCAGCGTGACGATATCCTCGTCAGCCTCCAGCTTGGCGATAACAGGATCGAGATGCGAGATCACGTCGATCTCGCCCTTCTTCATGGCCGCAACCGCGCTCGCACCGCCGCCGACACCGATGAAGCTGGCATCGCTCGCGTTCAGGCCCGCCTTGTTCATCGCATGGAGCACGGTGATATAGGTCGAGGAACCCGGCGCCGTGACGCCGATCTTGAGGCCCTTGAAATCCTTCGCGCTCTTCACCTTGTCGGCGATGGCCTTGCGGACGCCAATGACGATCGTCGGGAAGCGCAGCATCTCGATCACGGCGCGGATGTCCTGCCCCTTGGCCTGCATGCGGATGGTGTGTTCATAGGCCCCCGCGACGATATCAACAGAACCGCCGACCAACGCCTGAAGCGACTTCGCGCCGCCAGCGAAATCGTTGATCTCGGCATCAAGGCCGAACTCCTTGAAATAGCCTTTCCGCTCCGCGATCGTCAGTGGGAGGTAGTAGAGCAGCGATTTGCCGCCGACACCCATCGTGATCTTGGTGGCAGCGGAAGCCCGGCCGACGAGCGCCGGCGAGGCAATGAGCGCTCCCCCGAGTGCCATGATCTGACGGCGATTGAAACGATCCATAATTTCCTCCGTTCCGAAAAGCTTTGCCCCGTTTCCGGGGTTCTCAGCGAAAATTCCGAGCAAGACTCCTAGACTGTCTTTGTCTCGCCTGGCCGCCAGACAAGCAAGGGTTTCTCAATCAGCGTGACGACGAAATCGATCAGCATCACGAAGATCATCAGGATCAGCATCCCGGCAAAGACGCCGGTCACATCGAAGACGCCCTCCGCCTGATGGATGAGATAGCCCAGCCCGGCGGAGGAGCCCAGATATTCGCCGACGACCGCACCCACCACCGCAAAACCGACCGAGGTGTGAAGCGAGGAAAACACCCAGGAAAGCGCGGCCGGCCAATAGACATGGCGCAACAACTGACGCTCGTTCATGCCCAGCATCCGGGCGTTCGCCAGCACCACCGGGCTGACCTCGCGCACCCCCTGGTAGACGTTGAAGAACACGATGAAGAACACCAGCGTCACGCCAAGCCACACCTTCGACCAGATGCCGAGCCCGAACCAGAGCGCGAAAATCGGCGCCAGCACCACGCGCGGCAAGGCGTTCATCATCTTCACGTAAGGATCGAACACCGCCGCGACGAGCGGCTTGCGCGCGAACCAGAAGCCGATCATCACACCCGAAAGTGCGCCGATGGCGAAGGCGAGCATCGCCTCGATCAACGTGATCGCAAGGTGCTTGTAGACCTCGCCCGAGACGAACATCTTGATAACGCGCTCGATGACCGCACCCGGTGTCGAGAAGAAGAACTGAGGCAGAAGGTAGAACGGCTTGCCGTTGGCGGCAGTGCCGATCGGGATCGTCGAGAACACATGCCAGATCGCGAGCGCGATCACTGCGACACTGATCTGCAGGGCGAGGAGTTTGGTGCGATTCATGATGTCGCTCCTCCGCCGGCCTTGTCGTGGGCAGGCAGGCCGTAGGTCTTGCGGACCTCTTCGCGCAGGCAGGCCCAAACCGCCGAATGCAGGCGGTGGAATTCTGGCTCCGAACGCACCTCGGCTATATCGCGCGGACGGGCGAGTGGGATTTCGAAATTACCGATGATCTTCGAGCTCGGGCCTGCCGACATCACCAGCACACGATCGGCGAGCGCGATTGCCTCGTCGAGATCGTGCGTCACGAACATCACCGCCTTGCGGTCGGCCTGCCAGAGGTCGAGCAGCAATTCGCTCATGATGAGCCGCGTCTGCGCGTCGAGCGGCCCGAAAGGTTCATCCATCAGGAGGATCTTCGGTTCGCGCACCAGCACCTGCGCGAGCGCGACGCGCTTCCGTTGCCCGCCCGAAAGCTGGTGCGGATAGCGATCGCCGAAGCTCGCGAGCCCCACCTTCGCGAGGAAGGCATCGGCTGCTTTGAGCGCCTCGCTCCGCCGAACACCGCGTGTCTCAAGCCCGATGGAAACATTGTCGCGCGCGGTCTTCCACGGCATCAGCGCATCCTGCTGGAAGAGATAGCCGGCCACCGTGTTGAGACCAGAAAGCCGCTGCCCGAAGATCACGCTTTCGCCGGAGGACGGCGGCATCAACCCGGCGGCGATGTTGAGCAGGGTCGATTTGCCGCAGCCCGTCGGCCCGAGGATGGCGACGAATTCACCATCGGCGACCGAAACATCGACGGGCTGAACGGCCTCGTAGCGCCCGCCGCCCGAGAGGCCGTAGGCGACCGAGACGCCCAAAAGATCAACGGCGATGGAATGGGCAGCCTGCGCGTCAGCCACGCAGCGCCCTTCCCCAGACCTCAGACATCGTCCACTCCCTAACCCGTTTTGTATGCAGGTTAGGTCAGGCATTCTGCCCGAACAAGCTCTTTCTCACCCTCATGGCAAGCGTAGCTCGACGACCACAGGGCAATGATCCGACGATTTCGGCCGATCCCAGCCGATGCGAGGAAACCGAGGGCCGGCATAGCGCGTCGCCCGCCAGGGCTGTCCGGCGCGGATGACCTCCGGCACCGCCTTGGGGTTGGCTTCGGCCAGTCGGGGGGAGAGCAGGATATAGTCGAGCTGGCAGTAGATGTCGTCCGGCGAATGGTAGCTCGTCCAGCGGTCCTCGACCGGGCGGCGCTCCATCAGGTTGATGGCGAAGCCATCCTCAAGGACGACGTCGAGCGCGGAAGGCGCATCCTCGCCGGTCACGTAGTCGCGGATGTCGCGCTCGCCGTCGATCTCGTAATAATCGTTGAAATCGCCGCAGATCGCCCAGTTGGCGTTCGCCGGGCCACCCTTGTGGTCCTCGAAGCGCTCCTCGATCAGCTTGCGCACCGCGCCGAGCTCGGCGAGACGCATCGCATGCGTGGTGCGCCGGCCGCCCGCCATTGATTTGAGATGGCAGCAGAACAGTGTGAACGGCCGGCTGTCGATGATGAATTCCGCGATCAGGAGATTGCGCCGGAAGATGCGATCCGTTCGATCGACAAAGCGCGGGTTCTCGGGCGGTCCTTCGCGATACTCCTCGATGCCAGGCGGCCAGATGCCGAGCTGCTTGAAAGTTACATCCGCGCGGCTCGAAATATCCTGCCAGCCAATGCGCGAAAGCAAGCCGATGTCGATCCCACGCCGGTCGTTGCCGTCGAAAAGCTTGAGGTAGCGGTAGTTGACGGCGGCGATCGCCATGTCGCGCTCACGTCGAACCTGTTCGGGATTGGGGCGTGGATCGCGAAAGATCACGTCGCGCATCACGCGCGCGACATGCGGCCCTTCGAGCTTCTTGAGGTAGTTTTCGCGGAAGCTGCGCAGGGCCGCCTCGCTGTCCACTTCCTGAAGCGCGACGATATCGGCATCGGTCGCGAGCAGCGCCAGCGCCGTGAGCTGGCATTTCTCGTCCGAGAGGATAGCCTCGCCGAGCCGTCGGGCCTGTGTCGCTTCTGCCTTATCCTCAAAAAAAACATTGCCGATCTGCTGATCGTTGCGTCGCTGCGGATCCCAGAAATTTGGCCGGGAATAGAGATTTTCGACGTTGAAAGTCGCCAATCTGAAGCTTCGGCTCGACATTTTCGCTCCCGGCGGAGGATGGAATCGCAAGAATCGGTCTCCAAACCGAGAATTGCGGTTTTTGGCTTACCCCCGCAAGCCTGCAACAACCCACTGGCGTTGCAATTTTTTTTCGCTATTCGCCCGCTTCAGGGCAATTTGCCCGTTCAGCAATCATGGGGCCTGAATGAGCATCACCGGTTTTCTGCAAGCAGCAACCTTCCACCGCGCTCTCGCCAGTTTCGGCATCTTGGCGGCCAGCACAGGGCTCGCGCTTGCACAGCCGACCCCGGCGCCGAAATTCGATGGCGCCAATACGGCATGGATCCTTACCGCCTCGGCGCTCGTACTGTTCATGACCCTGCCAGCCCTCGCGCTTTTTTATGCAGGCCTTGTCCGCGCGAAGAACGTGCTGTCGGTGATGATGCACTGCGTGGTCATCGCCTGCCTCGCCTCGGTTCTCTGGCTGATCGCCGGCTACTCACTTGCTTTCGACGGCGGCAATGGTGGGCTGATCGGTTCATTCTCCAAGATCTTTCTCAACGGCGTGACGAAGGAGAGCCTCAACGGCACTATCCCGGAGGTCGTCTTTTTCCTGTTCCAGATGACTTTCGCCATCATCACGCCAGCGCTGATGGTCGGCGCTTATCCCGAACGCATCCGTTTCCCGGCGGTGGTGCTGATCTCCGGCCTATGGCTGATGGCGGTCTATGTCCCCGTGTGCCACTGGGTCTGGGGCGAGGGTTGGCTGATGAAGCGCTCGGTGATGGATTTCGCCGGCGGCCTCGTCGTCCACGCCACCGCCGGAACCTCGTCGCTGGTGATCGCGGCGATGCTCGGCCCGCGCGACGGTTTCCCGAAGGAACTCCGTCCGCCGCATAACCCCGGCATGGCGATGATGGGCGCGGGCATGCTCTGGGTCGGCTGGTTCGGCTTCAACGGTGGCTCGGCCCTGACCGCCGACGGCGCCGCCGGCATGGCCATCGTTGCAACGCATCTCTCGGCCGCGACCGCGGGCCTCGTCTGGATGGCGCTGGAAATGATCCGTTTCGGTCGAGCAAGCATGATCGGTGCGGTGACCGGCGTGATCGCCGGCCTCGCGACCGTGACACCGGCTTCCGGCTTCGTCGGACCGATAGGCGGTCTCATTCTCGGCGTTGCCGGTAGCCTCGTGTGCTTCTTCGCGGTCGATCTCGTCAAACACCGACTGAAAATCGACGACAGCCTCGATGTCTTCGCGGTCCACGGCGTCGGCGGAATTCTCGGTACGCTGCTCGTCGCCTTCCTCGCTCATCCGGCGATCGGCGGCGCAGGCTACGCCAAGGACGTGACGATCGGCGGGCAGTTCGTCACCCAGATCCTGGGTGTCGGCGCTACCGTGATCTGGTCGGCCATTGCGACTTTCGCGATCGTGGCGGTCACTCGTCAGTTCGTCGGCCTGCGTGCTGATCCGGAAGCGGTCTACGATGGGCTCGACATGTCCGCTCACGGCGAGCGCGGCTATTCGCTGAACAACTGAGCGACCGGAAGGTCGGTGAAAGACAAAAAAGGCGCGGAGCGATCCGCGCCTTTGCTACATCGAGAAACCGCCGACACGGACGACCGTGAAGGTATCGAAATATTCGCGGATGGCCCGCACCTTCTCCTCTGAAAACTCGAAGAGAATGCAGGCTGCGTGATCAAAAACGGTCTCCGTCAGGCGGTACGTCTTTTTTCCCGAGATCTCCGCAATCGCTATATCGCCGTCGCATAGAATGTGGCTTACGGACACGTCGGTCCATTCCCATCGCCGGAGCAGACCAGCCAGATCACTGCGCAGTTGCTCCTTGCCTTCGAGGGGGGGCATCAGCGGTCTGTCGCCCAGGCGCCCCATGATCCGATAACTAACATCGTCGGCGCAATCGTCGAGCATGGCATGAACATCGCCCTGGCGACGTGCCTCCAGCATACGCTCGATACATGAAATACGCTTGGCGCGGGTGTTCTCGCCGGATTCAATCGCACTCATCAAATCGCCTCATCCTGAGACAGCCACAACCGGCAACGGCCGCGACTCAACCTAGAACTGAATGTGGCGAGACCTAGAGGAATTTTTTCTTGATTTGCAAGATGCGAAAAACCACGAATTCAAAAAGGCGCAGTTTCCCGCGCCCTTTTCTGCCTATGCCACGCCCGGTTGCAGGCCCAACCGACGAGCCCTGCCCTAACGCCCCTTCGGCGGCAAGTCAGGACTCGCCGCCTTTCGGGGTTCGTGCCAATGGGATGCCGCTCAGTTGCGGGCCTTGTCGACCAGCTTATTCTTGGCGATCCACGGCATCATGCCGCGCAGCTTCTCGCCGACTTCCTCGATCTGGTGGCTGTCGTTCATGCGGCGGATGCCCTTGAAGCGCGCCATGCCGGAACGATACTCCTGCATCCATTCCGACGTGAACCTGCCGGTCTGGATGTCCTTGAGGACGCGCTTCATCTCGGCCTTGGTCTCTTCGGTGATGATGCGCGGGCCGGTGACGTATTCACCCCATTCGGCCGTGTTGGAGATCGAGTAGTTCATGTTGGCGATGCCGCCCTCGTAGATGAGGTCGACGATCAGCTTCACTTCGTGCAGGCACTCGAAATAGGCCATTTCCGGCGCGTAACCGGCCTCGACCAGCGTCTCGAAACCGGCGCGGATCAACTCGACGAGACCGCCGCAGAGCACGACCTGCTCGCCAAAGAGATCGGTTTCGCATTCCTCGCGGAAGTTGGTCTCGATGATGCCCGAACGGCCACCGCCGACGCCACAAGCGTAGGAAAGGCCAAGCTCGAGCGCATTGCCCGACGGGTCCTGATGCACGGCAACGAGGCAGGGAACGCCACCGCCGCGCTGGTATTCCGAACGCACGGTATGGCCCGGACCCTTCGGCGCAACCATGAGTACATCGACGGTCGCCTTCGGCTCAATGAGGCCGAAATGGACGTTGAGACCATGCGCGAAGGCGATCGCCGCACCGTCTCGGATGTTCGGGGCGATCTCGTTCTTGTAGATGTCGGCCTGAAGCTCGTCCGGTGTCGCCATCATCATCAGGTCAGCCCACTTGGCGGCGTCGGCCACCGACATCACCTGAAGACCATCGGCTTCGACCTTCTTCGCGGTCGCTGAACCCGGCTTGAGCGCAACGCGGATGTCCTTGCAGCCCGAATCCTTGAGGTTCAGCGCATGGGCGCGGCCCTGAGAGCCATAACCCACGATGACGACCTTCTTCGACTTGATGAGATTGAGATCGGCGTCACGATCATAATAGACACGCATGGACTTATCCTTCCTTGGGGTGAAATCAGGCGCTGGCAACGCCGGATGGTGGGGTCGCGCCATGCAGCGCGAGAAATTGTCGGGTGGCTTCCGCGGCCTCTTCCTTGATGCGAAGGCTGGGCTGGATGGTCCGGTCGCCAAGCAGCAGTCGGATCTGAACGTCGCGGGCAAAGAGCCCGAAGAACGTACGGAACGCGTGCTCGCTGTCCTCGAAGTCGAGGAGTCCGGCATCACGTCCGGCCTCGAGCACAGGCTTCAATCGCTTGCCGAGCGCGAAGCGGCCGTTCTCAAGGACAATGACACCGAGCGGCGCACCACCCGCAGCCTGCCCGATCGCGACCCGGTTGAGCGCGATCGAGGTCGGGGAGGAAATCACGCTCAGCCAGTTCGCTGCGAATTCCTCAAGACAGCGCCGGAGAGAAACGAGATCAAGCCGCGCAAGATCGACCGGCGTGAAACCGACGCGCGAGGCCTGCCAGCGCACCGTGGCGTTGAGCATCCCCTCCCGGTCACCAAACCACTTGTAGAGTGTTTCCTTGGAGCAGCTCGCACGCCGTGCCACCGCATCCATCGTCACCCGGTCGCCCTGTTCGGCGAACAGTGCCAGCACGACATCCAGCACCGCCTGCTGGCGGGCCGTCGGCTCGGTGCTGGAAACAGGAAGGGTGACGTTCAAGGCAACCTGCTGGATTTTAGCGTAACGAACGTTACGGTTCGGAATTCTGCTAGGCCAGTGCGAAGCAATCGTCAAATGGAATTCAGCGGACGAGAAGGTCCATCACCGCCGGATAGAGCGACAGGACCAGCAGGACCGCCATCGCGCGGTTGAACCAGCGCACCTTGACGGGGTCTTTCAGGAAGTTCCGCATCGCCGAACCGAACGCCGCCCAGACCAAAGAGCCCGGCGCCCCCGTCAGTGCATAGAGCAATGTGATCGTAACCAGCGAGACCGTGTAATTCTCGGGAACGGTGTAGGCCGCGATCGCACCGACGACCATCGCCCAGGCCTTGGGGTTGACCCACTGAAAGGCCGCGGCTTGCAGGAAGGTCATCGGCGTCGCGCGCTGACGCCCCTCGCCCACCGGCCCTGCCTGCGCGATCTTCCACGCAAGCCAGAGCATGTAGACGATGCCGACAACCTTCAAGACCGTGTAGATCACGGGGTAGCGCGCGAAGACCTGCCCGAGACCGAACCCCGAAAGCAGCAGCATCACCGGAAAGCCGACGTTGATGCCGGCAATGTGCCAGAGCGTCCGCCTGAGTCCGAAATTCACGCCCGAGGCGACGAGCATCATGTTGTTCGGTCCCGGTGTGACCGAACTCGCAAAGGCGAAGCCAAGGAAGGCGATGATGGTATCGAGCGGCATCGCGAAACCTCTAGCGCTTTCACGCCGCGTGAACCAACGAAAGAGCGTGATGGGTCGATCACGTCCGATGATCGGTCACAGCCCTTCCGCTCCGCGCGCAATCGCTGCCGCGCCTGTGCGGGACACCTCGACGAGGCCGATGGCGCTCATCAGGTTGATGAAGCGTTCCACATCCTCATACGGACCCGACAGCTCGAAGATGAAGGAATTGAGCGTCGCGTCCACGGTTTTCGCGCCGAAGGCGGTCGCGAGGCGCAGCGCCTCCATCCGATGCTCGGAGCGTTCGGGGCCGAACTGCGCCACCTTCACCAGCGCAAGTTCGCGCTCGATGGTCGAACCGGTCGAGAGGTTGACAACCTTGTGCACCGGCACCATGCGGTCAAGCTGTGCCTCGATCTGGTTGAGCACGCTGGGAATGCCGCTCGTCACGATCGTGAAGCGCGAGAGATGCCGCGCGTGCTCGGTCTCAGAGACCGTAAGGCTCTCGATGTTGTAGCCGCGGCCCGAGAATAGGCCGGCAATGCGCGCAAGTACGCCGGGCTCGTTGTCGACCAGCACGCAGAAAGTGCGGCGCTCGATCGTCTGATTGCCGGTCGGATCGGAATAATGCGATTTCATTGGATCAGCCTGTCGTTTCCTGTGGTCCTAACGGGGAAGCATGAAGTCCAGCGCCGCCCCGACATGGAGCGCGGTGGTGTCGAAGGTCGGCTCCGCGAAATCGGCCGCGGAAAGCAGCAGCATGATCTCGGTGCAGCCGAATATGATGCCATCCCCGCCCGCTGCCGCCGCGATCTCGAGAGCACGCGCTTTCGACGGCGCGGCGACAATACCGCGGCAAAGTTCCTCGTAGATGATGCGGTGGATCTCGACCCGCCCGGTTTCGTCCGGAACGCGCACGCTGATGCCATGCCGGTCGCGGAGGTAGTCACGGTAGAAGGGTTCGACCATGGTGAAGCGTGTCGCGAGCAACAGCGGCGATACGGCGCCCGCCGCCCGGATGGCACCGGCCAGCGCATCGGCGATGTGCAGGAACGGCACCGTGATGGCGCCAGCGATCTCCGGTGCAAGCTTGTGCATGGTGTTGGTAGCAAGCACGATTGCTTCCGCCCCGGCAGCTTCGAGCCCTCGCGCCTCGGTAGCGAGAAGCGCACCGGCATCTGCCCAGCGCCCTTCGGCCTGCAAGGCCGCGATCTCCGCAAATTCGACCGAACTCATCACCAGCCGCGCCGAGGCCAGCCCGCCGAGGCGGGCGCGGACACCTTCGTTAAGCAGGCGGTAATAAACCGCGCTGCTCTCCCAGCTCATGCCACCGAGGATGCCGAGTTTGCGCATCAGTTAGCATCCGCGTAATGGGCGCGCACAGCCACAATGCGCCCCTGCGGGTCGAGGTCCATCTGCTCGGCGGCCTCCCGCCCGTCCTGAGTATGGTAGGCAATGACCAGAGCGCCGGTGCCGCCGTAGACCTTACGCATCGTGAAATGAAGGTCGGGGCGAAGCGTAAGCCCCCGCGAGAAATAGGCCCGGAGCATGTCCTTGCCCTCAATACGGGCGACACCCTCCCCCATCACACGCGGCACAAGGGGGGAGGTGAGCACGATGGCCTCGTCGTAATGCTCCAGAATCCGTTCGAGATCATGAGTGTTGAAAGAGGCTATCCATTCGCCCGCGAAGGCTTCTTTTGAAAATGCGCTCGGCTGCATGCTCACACCAGCTGCTTGCCCTTGGAATCGATCACATCGCCGATCGCTCCCTCGAAATCCGGGAGGAGCATGTCGTTATGCGCCTTCCCCGAAGGGATCATTGGCAAACAATTCTCCTCCTTGGCGACGAGGCAATCGAAGATCACCGGGCCGGGGTAGTCGATCATCTCCATGATCGCGGCGTCGAGCTTCGCCGGGTCCGAGCAGCGGATGCCATGAGCGTGATAGGCATCGGCCAGCTTGACGAAATCCGGCAAGGCGGCGGAGTAGCTCTGCGAATAGCGTCCGCCGTGCAGGAGTTCCTGCCACTGGCGCACCATGCCCATGTACTCGTTATTGAGGATGAAGATCTTGATCGGCAGCCGATATTGCGCGGCAGTGGACATCTCCTGCATGTTCATCAGGATCGAGGCCTCGCCCGCAATATCGATAACCAGCGCGTCCGGGTGCGCCTTCTGCACGCCGAGCGCCGCTGGCAGGCCGTAACCCATCGTGCCGAGGCCGCCGGAGGTCATCCAGCGATTCGGCTCGTTGAAGTGGAAGTGCTGGGCCGCCCACATCTGGTGCTGGCCGACTTCGGTCGTCACGAAAGTGTTGCGCGACTTGGTGAGTTCATAGAGCCGCTCGATGGCATATTGCGGCTTGATGATCTCCTTCGAGTTCTTGTAGCCGAGTGAATTGCGCTTGCGCCACTCGTTGATCTGCCCCCACCAGACCTTCAGCGAACCGGCATCGGACTGCATCTTCCGCTCACGCCAGATCTCGATCATGACCTCGAGCACCTTGGCGCAATCGCCGACGATGCCGATATCGACCTTCACGTTCTTGTTGATCGAAGAGGGGTCGATGTCGACATGGATCCGCTTCGAACCCGGCGAGAAGGCATCGAGCCGGCCGGTAATGCGGTCGTCGAAGCGGGCGCCGAGATTGATCATCACATCGCAGTCGTGCATCGCGAGATTGGCCTCGTAGGTGCCATGCATGCCGAGCATGCCGAGCCATTGCGGATCGTTCGCCGGGAAGGCGCCGAGACCCATCAGGGTCGAGGTCACGGGGAAGCCGGTCAGCTTGGCGAATTCGCGCAGGAGGCGCGAGGCCTCAGGCCCGGAATTGATGATGCCGCCACCCGTGTAGAAGACTGGCTTCTTCGCCTTGGCGATGAGATCGATCGCGGCTTCGATCTGCCGGCGATCGCCATCCGTCTTTGGGCGGTAGGACTTGTGCATGATCTCGCCCGGCGGCGTGTAGGTACCGGAGGCGAACTGCACATCCTTCGGCACGTCGATCACCACCGGCCCCGGCCGGCCGGAGCGGGCGACATAGAACGCCTCGTGGATGATGCGCGGCAGGTCCTCGACCTTCTTCACGAGGTAGTTGTGCTTGGTGCAATGGCGGGTGATGCCCACGGTATCGCACTCCTGGAAGGCGTCCGAGCCGATGAGATGCGTCGGCACCTGCCCGGTGAAGCAGACGAGCGGGATGGAATCGAGCAGCGCATCGGTCAGGCCGGTCACGGCATTGGTCGCGCCGGGGCCGGAGGTGACAAGCACAACGCCGACCTTGCCGGACGAGCGGGCGTAACCCTCGGCGGCATGGACCGCGCCCTGCTCGTGGCGCACGAGAATGTGCTCGACCGAGTTCTGCTGGAACAACGCATCGTAGATCGGAAGGACCGCACCGCCGGGATAACCGAAGATATGCTCCACATCCTGATCCTGCAGCGCGCGCACCACCATCTCGGCGCCGGTCATCGTTTCGCTCATCGTCTTTCTCCCACGGCCGGAGGGTCCGGCCTCGCTACACGCAAGAGCGATCACGTTCTCGTGCACCGGCGGTCTGGATCGGGCAACAAAAAAGGCCCTCGAGGGGCCTTTGGTTGCGCGCCGATCCGGGGTTCTGGCGTCAGGCCAGCCCCTCATTCGGCGCGCACGGTACAATAAGAAGCGACATCGCTCTCTCCAAAATCGCCGCGCACGCTACACAGGAGCAAAAAGGCCGTCAATCGGCAAAATGTCGGATGAGCGGGCAGCCAGCGGTAATGAAGGTCACCAGGGAGAATTTTTTTCTCGCCACAGCAGCCGCCTGCCGGAACGAAAACACTTTCTCAAATATTTGCGCGCAAGAGTAAGTGCGTTTTCATGATACAAGTCCTGCGGGTCCACCGTTGCACAACGAGCTTTTCATCGCCGACCTGGAAGTCCGCCTTCGGAGCGCCGAGGCGAACTTTCTGCTTCGGCGGTATCGCGGCGAGCGCAACAAGAGTGACCACGCGACTGTGGCGATGCTCGATCGCGACATCATGCGCGTCCACGGCCCGCATCTTGCGCTGCTCGAACCCATCGGCAATGGCGAGTTCCGCTTCCTTTATGCCGGTGCGGCAATCCCCTGCATCGGCTCAGAATTGCTCCGCGCCAAGGAAACCAATACGCTCGACAGCGCAACCGGGGATTTCTACCGGCTCGGTTGTTCGGAAGCGGAGAAAGCCGACGACGCCATAGCCATCATCCACCAGACCGGTATGCTCGCGCCCGTTCATCGCTGGGAGTGCCTCTTCCTGCCCCTTGATGACGGATCGGGACAACGGATGTTCGCGGTGCTCAGCATTGCCCGCGAAACCAAGCACGAGTTCCTGCGCAACCTGATCGAGTCCCTGCCGAACGCCGTCATTGTCGCCCGCCCCCTGCGGGACGATCATAACGAGATCTACGATGCGGCCCTGATCGCGGCCAATGCGCGCGCGGTCGAATATTCAAGCCATGATTCCGAAGAGGGTCTGCTGGCAACGACGCTCGGCCACGTCTTCGGCGATACCCGCGTCTCGACGGGATGGGACCGGAATCTGACTGTCCTGCGGAGCGGAAAGGCCCAGATCTTCGACTACCATCACCGCACGGAAGATGGTTCCCGCTGGCTTCAGGTTCATGCCGCACCGGTCTGGGACGGGATCCTCGTCTCGATGACCGACATCACCGACATGAAACGCGCGTTCCTCGAACTCGAGCACCAGAAAAAGGTGCTGATGGACGAGATGGAGCAGCGGCGCGGCCTCGAGCAGGAACTCTGGGCTCTTGCGCACCTCGATCCCTTGACGGGCCTTCCGAATCGGCGAGCCTTCCGCGATGCGGCCATGCTCAAGCTGGCGGAGGCGCAAACCGCGCATCGTCCCTGCGCCATTGTCACCATCGACATCGACCACTTCAAGCACGTCAACGACGCCTTCGGCCACGGCGCCGGCGATACCGTGCTGCGCCGGGTCGCCGATATCATCAAGGCGCCGCTGCGGCCAAACACCGATATCGGCGCCCGCATGGGCGGCGAGGAATTCACTGTGCTGTTACCGGATACCGATGCGGAATCCGCATTCGCCTTCGCGGAGAAGCTCCGCAAGCGCGTCGAGCAGACCGTTGTCGTCGTCGGCGAGCATGAAATCCGTCCGACCATCAGCCTCGGTATCGCGCTCAACCGCAAGACCACCGATCTCGACGATCTGATCGACCGCGCTGATCGCGCGCTCTACGTCGCCAAGCGCACCGGTCGCAACAAGGTCGCGACCGAGATGGACGTCCAAGGCAATCAGGCAGGCAAGACCGCCGCCGCCTGATCGGCCGCGTCGCGCCCCGAAAACCAGCGCCAATTTAGCCCGGCCAGGTATTTTCGCGCGAAGATCGCCTGCCGCCGGGCATAGCGCCGGGTGTCGGCTTGTCCACGCGCGATGGCCTCGTCCAGCGGCAACCTCCCTTCGAGGTGGTCGACGAGATGCGGCACGCCGTGCGCCTTCATGATGCCGAGGTTGCGGGCGGGCGCGATGCCCGAGGTGAGCAGCGCACGAACCTCGTCAAGCGCACCTGCCGCGATCATCGCTTCGAACCGGCGGTCGATCGCCTCATGGAGCGCTCCGCGGTCGGGATCAAGGAAGATGCCGCGGAACTCGCCATCCCGAAGAAGCTCCTTGCCGGAGCTGGCCGCGAGCCAGTCCGAATAGGTCCGTCCGGTTGCTGCATGGAGTTCGATGGCGCGGAGCAAGCGCGGTGTATCCGCCGGATTGAGCTGCGCCGCCCGCGCAGGATCGCGCTGGGTCAGCTCGGCATGGAGATCGGCGCCCGCTCTCGCCTGCTCGCGCCAGAACGCCCGAACAGCATCGGGGATCGCCGGGGTCAGCACCAGCCCCTCGATCATCGCCCGGAAATAGAGCCCTGTCCCGCCGACGATGACGAGCGGCGGTCCGCCGGCACGGGCCGTGTCGACCAATGGCTTCAGCGCGTCGATGTAACGCCCAACCGAAAACTCCTCGCTGGCCGGCACGAATCCGTAAAGCCGATGCGGCACGGTCGTTTCCTCGGCGACGCTGGGGCGGGCCGAAAGAATGCGCAAGCCTTCGTATACCTGCATCGAATCCGCATTGACGACCAGACCGCCCATCGCGCCCGCGAGCTTCATCGCCAGCGCGGATTTGCCGCTTGCGGTCGGGCCAGCGATAAGGGTCGCAATTGCCATCTTGCCATTTCCTGCCTGGGGCGATACCGCCCGGGTCGCGGGCGAACACATAACGGTTCGCCGAACGAAAACCAGCGATTTCGGACCCTCTTCCCCGGTCCGGTCGGATCGGGAGGTCACAATGCGCAGCGGACCGGCAAACTGGGTCGCAAGCCTCGTCGGGGCGCCCGGTGAAAAGGTGGTCGATCTTGCGGTAATCGCGAAAGCACGAGCCACGCTCCCATCTTCCGAAGTCGCGGTTCTCTCACCCGGCCGCGCCGTCGATCTCCACTTCGCCGATGCCGAACCCGCACCGCGATGGGATACGGCCCTGCGCGAGGCGCTCGCGGACCTCGCCATCGATATTCTCGTTCAGCCGGACAGCGGGCGGCGCAAGCGGCTGTTTCTTGCCGACATGGATTCGACGATGATCGGGCAGGAATGCATCGATGAACTCGCTGATGCCGCCGGGTTGCGTGCGCATGTCAGCGCCATCACCGAACGGGCGATGCGGGGCGAAATCGCCTTCGAGCCCGCCTTGCGCGAACGGGTCGCGCTGCTCAAGGGCCTGCCGGTCGGCATCGTCGAGAAGATGATCCGAACCCGCATTACGCTCACTCCCGGCGGCCTGGAACTGGTGCGCACCATGCGCACGAACGGCGCCTATACAGCGCTCGTTTCGGGTGGCTTCACCGTCTTCACGGGGCCGATCTCGGAGATGATCGGCTTCGACATGCACCGCTCGAACATCCTCGACATCGAGGGGGGGCATTTCGCCGGCACGGTGCACGAGCCGATCCTCGGCAAGGAAGCCAAGCGCGCTTCGCTTGAGGAACTGCGCGCGCGCTTCGCGCTCCCTCCTGTGGCGACGCTGGCGGTCGGCGACGGTGCGAACGATCTTGCGATGCTGGGCGAGGCCGGCCTCGGAGTCGCCTTTCATGCCAAACCCATCGTCGCGGAAGCGGCCCACGCCCGCGTCGATCACGGCGACCTTCGGACGTTGCTCTATTTCCAGGGTTACCGCGATGAGGAGATCGTCGAGGCATGAAAAAGGGCCGCCCCGAAAGGCGACCCTCGATCATCTTCCGTTTTCCAATCCGATCAATCGATCGGCAGCGTCACGTAGCGAAGCGTGCCCTGCGGCCCGGAGGCGACATAGAACAGCGCGCGCTTCTGGCCCTGCTTGCGCAACTCGTCGAGCCGCTTGCGGATGTCGGCGGCTGAACCAACCTTCTCGCGCTGAACCTCGACGATCACGTCGCCGGCCGAAACGCGCCGCTCCGCAGCGATCGAGTTCGGATCGACATTGAGAATAACGACACCCTCGACACCGTCCTTGACGTTGAAGCGACGGCGCGTGTCGTCATTGAGCGGAGCCACTTCGAGGCCAAGCACCTTCGGCGAATTGCCGGCATTCGGCGAATCGACCGTTGCCGAAGCCTTCTGTGGCGCCTCGTTGAGTCGACCGAGAACGACCTTGCGGGTGATCTCCTTGCCGCCACGAATGACCAGAACCTCGACTTCCTTGCCAATCGGGGTCTGAGCGACGATGCGCGGTAGATCGTTCGAGCGGCGGATATCGCGGCCATCGAACTTGACGATGACATCCTCGCGCTCGAAGCCGGCGGTCTTGGCCGGACCGTTATCATCGACGTTGATGACCATCGCGCCGCGCGCCTTGCCGATCTTCAGTGCTTCGGCGGTATCCTCGTCCACGTCCTGGATGGCAACGCCAAGCCAGCCGCGGCGGGTTTCGCCGAACTGCTTGAGCTGATCGATCACAGGCACGGCGATCGATGCCGGCACCGAGAAGCCAATACCAATCGAGCCGCCAGAGGGCGATATGATCGCGGTGTTGATGCCCACGACGTCGCCGTCGAGGTTGAAAAGCGGTCCACCCGAGTTGCCCTTGTTGATGGCGGCATCGGTCTGGATGAAGCTGTCGTAGGGGCCAGAACGGATATTGCGCTGCTTGGCGGAAACGATACCGGCCGAGACCGAGCCGCCGAAGCCGAACGGGTTGCCGATGGCAACCACCCATTCACCAATGCGAAGCTTGTCGCTGTCGCCGAACTTGACGGCTTTCAGCGGCTTGTCGGATTTCACCTTGAGAACGGCGATATCGGTTTTCTCATCCTTGCCGACGACATCGGCCTTGAGTTCCGTGCCGTCATTGAACACGACGACGATCTCGTTCGCGTCCTTGATGACGTGGTTGTTGGTCACCACGGTTCCGGCTGCATCGATCACGAAGCCTGACCCCAGCGAGGAGGAACGCTGCTGCGGTCCGCTCGGCGGTGCGCCATTCGGCCCCTGGCCGCGACGGTTGAAGAAGTCGTTGAACAGGTCCTCGAACGGCGAGCCTGGCGGCAGGTTCGGCATCGGCACCGCGCGCTGCGCAACCTTCTGCGTCGCCTTGATGTTGACGACCGCATCGATCACACGCTCCGAAACATCGGCGATCGTCTCCGGGCCGCGCGCCTGCGCCATCGCCGGGAAGAGAACGACAAACGAAAGCGCCAGCGCACCGGTCATCCGCGTGATAGCGCCAGCAAGGCCGCGCCGGGGCATCGCATGTTCCGGTGCGAACTGGTCATGATGGTCCCGAACGAGTTCGGCTTGGTGAGCTGACACCGGCTGAGTTGACATGGGGGTCCTCATATCTCTCCTCATTGCATCGCCGCCCGCGATGCCGTGATAACAATGCAACAAATGCGGCACAAACACGACGAAATCTTCACCGGTTTCGGCCTTCACAACAGGTTGAACGCGGGAAAGCCCTTGCCGACCCAGACCAGAAAAATCCCGACGAGCGCCGTGGCGAACCCTAGCACTCGCAGCATCTTTTCCGGCGCCTCGGCGGCATCGCGCATCGCCTTGCGCATCGCGCCGGGGAAAGCGGCGAAACAAAGCCCCTCGATCGCGAGCATGAGCGCCAGCGCTGTCAGCAATTCCCGCATCGGCCTCCCCTTCCCGCCGGATGCGCGACCTTCGAGGAATCGCGGCATCCGTTGCGTTTCCTGTCGCCGTGCCTGCTTCTTTTCCTGCCACGAGAGTGGCAGATCGTCAGGCTCGTCCGGCGCTGCCGCTTACTGCGGCTTCGCGCCTTTCAGTCCGGTCGGGCTGTTCAGATAGCGGAAGAAGTCGCTATCCGGCGTGATGACCAGCCGCGTATCGCCTGATTTCAGACCCTGCTCATAGGCCTGCATCGAACGATAGAAGGCGAAGAACTCGCTGTCCCGGTTGTAGGCATCGGCGAGCAGCTTCGTTCGCTCCGCTTCACCCTTGCCCAAGGTCTCGCGGCTGAAGCGATCGGCTTCCGCGCGCGTGACCGTGACGGTGCGGTCGGCTTGTGCCTTGATCTTGTCCGAGATTTCCGTGCCCTGCGCGCGCAACTCCGCCGCCTCGCGCTGACGTTCTGTCTGCATCCGGCGGAACACGGCCTGGCTGTTCTGTTCCGGTAGATCGACACGGCGGATGCGGATATCGACGATCTTAACGCCGAGCGCCGCAGCTTCGCTGTTGACCTGCTCGCGGATCTTCGCGGTCAAGCCGGGACGATCATCCTTCACGACGAGCTGGAAGGTCGATTCGCCGAGCACGCGGCGAAGCGCCGCATCCATGAAAGTGCCGAGCTGCTGGTTGCCGCGCAGTGTAGAGCCGCCCGTCGCCTGGAAATAACGCAGCGCGTTTTCGATGCGGTAGCGCGCAAAGGTATCGACCACGAGACGCTTCTGGTCGGCCGTGATGGCTTCGACCGAAGGCGTTTCAAGATCGAGCACGCGCCGGTCGAGCGAGATCACCTGCTGGACGAAGGGCAGCTTGAAGTTGAGCCCCGGCGTCGTGATCTGCCGCTTCGGCTGGCCGAACTGCGTGACGATGGCCTGCTCCGTCTGGTCGACAACGAAGATCGATGAGCCACCAACGACCACAACGGCCGCGAGAATGATGAGAAAAGCGGAGCGCAGCATCAGCGTTTCCCCTCGTTGGTGCGGTTCTTGATCATCTCGTTGAGCGGCAGGAATGGAACGACGCCTGTGCCCTGCTTACCTTGATCGAGGATGATCTTCTCCATGCCGCCATAAACGCGTTCGATGGTTTCGAGATAGAGACGCTGGCGCGTGATCTCCGGCGCTTTCTTGTATTCGTCGAGGATCACGTTGAAGCGCGTCGCTTCGCCCTTGGCGTCGGCGATCATGCGTTCGCGTTCGGCTTCGGCACGCTGGGTGATCTTGGAGGCTTCACCACGCGCTTCCGGAATGACCCGGTTGGCATAGGTCTGCGCCTCGTTCTGCATGCGCTCCTGATCGGCGCGCGCGGCCTGCACGTCGCGGAAGGCATCAATGACCTCGGCGGGCGGATCGACCTTCTGCATCTGCACCTGCTGGACGATGACGCCGGCGCCATAGTCGTTCAGGGTCTTCTGCATCAGTTCCTGCACCGCGCGCTCGATTTCGAGACGGGCGCCGGTCAGGATCGGCTGGATTTCGCGCTTGCCGATCACCTCGCGCATCGCGCTTTCGGCGACCGCCTTGATCGTGGCCTCCGGCGAACGCAGGTTGAAGACGTAATCCTGCGGGCGGCGGGCATCGACAAGCCAGAGCACCGAGAAATCAACGTCGACGATGTTCTCATCGCCCGTCAGCATCAGGCTTTCCTCGCGGACGTCACGCGCCGTCCGCCGGCCGTCGCCCGAACGCAGGCCGATCTCGATCGTCTGCACGCCGATTGTCGGCTTGTTGACCCGACCGACCGGGTAAGGCCAGTTCCAGTTCAGGCCCGGCGCGGTGATCGACACGAACTTGCCGAACACGCGCTCGATGCCGACTTCGTTCGGCCGCACGGTATAAAAGCCGGTGAGCATCCAGCCGATCGCGGCGAGAATCCCGAGAAATGCGATGCCGACAACGCCGAGTTTGGCAAAACCGCCGCCGTCGCCGCCCGGCATCACCCGCCGAAGCTTGTCCTGACTGCGTCGGAGAATATCCTCAAGGTCCGGCGGCTCGCGTCCGCCGCCCCCCCCTGAGCCGGATGGGCCGCCGCCCCAGGGGTTAGGGTTGCGCGGGCCTTGCCCACGCGGCTGCCAGGGTCCGTTGCTCATCGTCTTGTTTGTCTCCGGCCTTCAAGGTCGTTGCGGCTTTCATTTGGGTCTTTGCGTGCCGAAGGTCAACGCCGGACATAAGAAATGAAGGCAAAAGACGCCTCGTCATCCGCGCTTTTCGGAAAATCGCGTCGTGTTTCCTCGCGCCATTGTGTCGGGCTGATCTCGGGAAACCAGGCATCGCCTTCGGGCTCCAGGGCGACTTCGGTGATTTCCAGCCGGTCGGCCTCCGACATGAAGGCCGCATAGATTTCGCCCCCGCCCGCGATCATGATCTCGTCAGCGCCGATCTCACGAGCAATGTCGCGCCCGATCGTCAGGGCTTCCTCGGTGGAGCGCGCGACACGCACCCCCTTGGCAACGAAACCCGGATCACGGGTCAGAACGATCGTATGACGCCCCGGCAGCGGTTTGCCGATTGATTCGAAAGTTTTTCGCCCCATCACGAGTGCCTTGCCCATCGTCAGCGCCCGGAAATGCTTCATATCACTTTTCAGCCGCCAGATCAGGCGATTGCCGGCGCCGATGATCCGGTTTTTTGCGACCGCCGCAACAAGGGTAACCGTCGGGTTGACCATATCTCAGACCGCCACCGGCGCCTTGATCGCGGGGTGAGCCTGATAACCCTCGATCGCGACGTCTTCGAAGCGGAAAGCAAAAAGATCTTTCACGCCGGGGTTGAGGCGCAACTTCGGCAGGGAAAGCGGCACGCGGCTCAGTTGCAGGTGCGCCTGTTCGAGATGGTTCGAATAGAGGTGCACATCGCCGAAAGTGTGGACGAAATCGCCCGGTTCAAGGTCGCAGACCTGCGCGATCATGTGCGTCAGCAGCGCGTATGAGGCGATATTGAACGGCACGCCAAGGAAAAGATCGGCCGAGCGCTGATAAAGCTGGCATGAAAGCCGGGACTTGCCGTTCCGCCCCTTCGCGACATGGAACTGGAACAGGCAATGACAGGGCGCAAGCGCCATCTTCGGCACGTCTGCCGGGTTCCAGGCAGAAACGATCAGTCGTCGCGAATCCGGGTTGCGGCGGATCTCCTTAAGCAATTCGGCAATCTGGTCGATCACCCGCCCCTCGGTAAGGCCCGGCTCGTCCGGCACGCGCCAGCTTCGCCATTGCTGGCCGTAAACCGGGCCGAGATCGCCGTTTGCGTCCGCCCATTCGTCCCAGATGGAAACCCCGTTGTCCTTGAGATACTTGATGTTGGTGTCACCGGCGAGGAACCAGATCAACTCGTGGATGATGGACTTGAGATGCAACTTCTTGGTGGTGACGAGCGGAAACCCCTCCGAGAGATCGAAACGCATCTGCGCACCGAACAGCGAGAGCGTGCCTGTACCCGTGCGGTCCTCCTTGGGAACGCCGGTTTCCAGCACCTGACGCATCAGATCGAGGTAGGCTTTCATGGTCCGCGTGCTCGCCCCAGGAAATTCGCGCTTGGAGGGGACCGGACCCTAGCGAATCCGGTGCCTCAAGAATACCGCGCCAACGCCGTTATCCAAGACCGAATACGCGCTGTCGCTACCTGCCGAGAACCTTGGGCCAGTTCGCGTGGCCGGCCTTGATGAAATTTTCCCGATCCGCATTCCAGGTTTTGCGGATATCGGCATCGTAGTTGAAGTAGAGCTTGCCATCGACAATGTCCCATTGTGTAGGGTCGCCGGAGGCTGTGCCGCCCTTCGCGACCGCATAGGAGCAATAGCCTCCGAACTGCGGAATGAACTTTGCCGGGCTGGCGACAAAGGCATCACGGTTGGCAGCGGACGAAAATCGCCACTCGACTCCGTCATGCCGCACGCTCAGGGCCGGATCGCCTTTCATCGCGCGCTTGTCGGTAAAATAGGCGACCGTGTCGTAGCCGCCCGCGCCGACACCGGAAACGATCCCGGTAAAATAGGCCGGCTCCTTCGCGAAAACCGCACCGGAAAGCCCCGCCACGACGGCGAAGGTCATGGCGGCACGGAAAAGAAAACGTCTGTCGGTATTCATGAAAAACCTCCCTGTCCTGCCCGGATCAAGGCACGGCGGCCGATCTCAGGCAAAACAAGGAGGATCACAATCTGCGGCGGGCCGTGTGATCGGCCCAATGCTCACTTCTTGGGATGGAACATCGCCAGCTGTTTGAAGTGCTCGGCGATAAGATAATAGACCGTGATGCGGCTCTTGGTCCGGTCGGCCTTCATCTTCTCGCACTGGGCCTTGACGACAGCGGTGAGGTCCGCGTCGCTCTCCTTGCGGCCGAGCTTCTTCTTGCAGAAATTGTCGACAACGCGCTTGACCTCTTCGGGGTCCGACGCGGCGACATAACGCGTGTCGGCCTTGCCCATGACGAGCGCATAGGTCTTGGCCATGCCGGCGACGGCAGCCTCGTCCACCTTGGCGGTGTATTTCTTCACGTCAGCGAGATGATCCATACGCATTCCCTCCAATACGAAATCGATCCGATGCGCGAGCCTTCTGGCCGCGCCGGGAGGAAATGGATCACGATTCCGGGGAAAAGGCCACAGCATATCCGGGCTAAATGCCGGAAAATCTCGTGAAATTCGATTTGGAGACCGCTCCCTTCCCACGCCCCTTCAAATTCCCCTCCGGCACGCCTATATTCAGGGCGTCGTCCTCGTGGCGACTATGGTGATAAACGGCTGTCGCAATAAACCTATCGGACCCGGGGGCGGTACCCGGCGCCTCCACCCGAACGCCGCGCGCGGCGTTCCGGCGGGGGCGAAACAGGATCGACGAAGGCGTAAAGGACGGACTTTTGCCCGGCATGATACCGCCGTTATCGGGTCAAACCTATAGTTGCGAATGACAACTATGCTCCGGTTGCCCAGGCTGCGTAAGCAGTTTGGAATGCCGAACCTAAGTCCTTGCGGGTAGCACTGTAAGGCGGGGCCGGCAGGGGCCTGGCAACAGAACCCTGCCACTTGATCTGCCCGGAAAGGCAGGCACCGGTTTTCCGGCAAGGCGGATGAGGCGGGCAGCCTGATTTGCCGTGCAGCAGAAGCCCATCATTTTTTCACTGGGTTGCAGGGCGTTCGGTTTTCGGCTTTTCTCGGGCGACGAATCGGTCAAGAACGAAACGGTGCCGCGAGGGAGCTGCGACGCGAAGGCCATGAGCGAGACCCCAACCGAAGACCTGATCCGCTACGATGTCATGGTGCAGGAAGCCCTGCTCGGTGTCGTGCGCAAGGTCTTGCAGGATGCAGCGCGGCTCGGCCTCCCCGGCGAACATCATTTCTACGTCACGTTCCGCTCCCAGGCGCCGGGGGTGAAGATTTCCGCCCGCTTGCGCGAGAAATATCCGGACGAGATGACGATCGTTCTTCAGCATCAGTTCTGGGATCTCGTCGTCGGCGAGGCGCACTTCGAGGTCGGCCTGTCCTTCGGTGGCGTGCCGGAGAAGCTCTCGGTGCCTTATGACGCATTGACCGGTTTCTACGATCCCTCGGTGCAATTCGGTCTCAAGTTCACGCCGGACGAAGCGCAGGCCGACAATGATGCCGGAGAGGATGCGCCAGGCGATCTGAAAAGCGATCTAGAAACGCTTGCGGCACGCGAGGGCAAGGCCGGAAGCAAGGCGACCGTCAAGGACCGGAAGCGCGATGCCGTGGCCGAGCAGAATGTTGCTCCGACCGAATCCGAAATCCGCGAGCCCGCGAAAGCAGGCGACGATGAAGGCGACAAGCCGGCCGCCGGTGCCGAGGTTGTGAGCCTCGAAGCGTTCCGCAAGAAGAAATAGCGCGGATCTCTCGCGCAACTGCACTCAGACCGCTCGAAAGACCGCCAGTTTCGCAACCGGAACAGCATACGGAGTGGAACATGGCTCAGACCATCGACCCGCTGGTCCGCGATCTCGTTGCCTATTGTGCCCGCGAGCCTCGCCCTCTCAGCGACATTCTCGAAAACTAGCGAACCTCCTGTCCTCGTTTGACGATCTGGGAAGATGCGATCGAGCTTGGCCTGCTGGAGCGCTATTTCGGCGAGAACGGCACCGAGGTCCGGGTCACGGCAGCCGGACGCGCGATACTCCAGTGAACGTTGGCCCCACTAACCGGTTTCTGGCCGGATCGTGACCGATATTTAACTGGGCCTCGACCGTAGGCGCGCCTATTTTCGATCGGGGACGACAGACAGGAAAACAGCCAACATATCGGCTACGAAGGGCCGTCATGAATAATCCAGACACCGCCGTCGGTCCAACCGACGGGACAGTTTCCAACGTTCGCGATCTCTCCATTGATCTCTTCCGAACCGGCGTGCTGTTCGCCGCAACGCTCTTGTTCGGCCTGATCGCCGGCTTCTTCTATACCTACGACGTCTCGGTGATGCGCGGGTTTGCCCGGCTTTCCGACGCCGACTTCATCTCCGCCATGCAGGCCGTCAACGCGACGGTCCGCAATCCGGCGTTCGGTGTGAGCTTCTTCGGTGCTGCGATCCTCTCTTTGCTGGCGGCGTTCCTGCACTGGCGGCAATTCACAACACCCAAGGGCATGCTGATCCTTCTCGCGGCGCTGAGCTACCTGCTCGGCGCGCTGTTCCTGACGGTGGCCATCAACGTGCCGCTCAACCAGTGGCTCGCCGCGCAGGGGCCGGCGGTCCTGATGGCGGATGCCGGCGCGATCCGCGTGCAATACGAGGGCGACTGGGTGTTCTGGAACCTCGTGCGGATGCTCGCCTCCCTCATCGCTTTCCTATTGATGACGGCTGCACTCTGGCTCGACGGCAGACGCGCCTAACCCTTCCGTCGCGGTTGAAGCCATTCGCCCCGCGTGATAGCCAGCGCGAGACAATTTCCGCACCTGCGAAGAGAGGCAAGCGCGATGGCCACCCGTACCGAATCCGACACCTTCGGCCCAATCGAAGTTGACAGCGCCGTTTATTGGGGCGCGCAGGCGCAACGCTCGCTCGGCAACTTCAAGATCGGCTGGGAAAAACAGCCTGCACCGGTGATCCATGCGCTCGGCATCGTCAAGCGTGCCGCCGCCGAGGCCAACATTGAACTCGGCAAGATGGACAAGGCGCTGGGCGAGGTGATCGTGAAAGCCGCTCAGGAAGTCATCGAAGGTAAGCTCGACGCGCATTTTCCGCTCGTCGTCTGGCAGACCGGTTCGGGCACACAATCGAACATGAACGCGAACGAGGTTATCTCGAACCGCGCAATCGAGATGCTGGGCGGCGAGATGGGCTCGAAGAAGCCGGTCCATCCCAATGACCATGTCAACATGAGCCAATCCTCCAACGACACCTTCCCCACCGCGATGCACATTGCCTGCGCGGTCGAGGTCGTGAACCGCCTGCTGCCCGCGCTCGCCAAGCTGCGTAATGCGCTCAACGACAAGGCGCAGGCCTGGAAGGACATCATCAAGATCGGCCGTACGCACACGCAGGACGCGACACCCGTGACGCTCGGCCAGGAATTCTCGGGTTACACCCAGCAGATCGAGAATGGCATCAAGCGCATCGAGATGACGCTGCCGATGTTGATGGAACTGGCGCAGGGCGGCACGGCTGTCGGCACCGGTCTCGCCTCGCCCATCGGCTTTGCGGAGAAGGTGGCGGAACGCATCGCTGCGATCACCGGCCTGAAGTTCACCTCGGCACCGAACAAGTTCGAGGCCCTCGCCGCCCATGACGCGATGGTAATGACGCATGGCGCGATCAACACCGTGGCGATGAGCTGCTTCAAGATCGCCAACGACATCCGCTTTCTGGGCTCAGGGCCCCGTTCGGGGCTGGGCGAACTGGCGTTGCCCGAGAACGAGCCGGGCTCCTCGATCATGCCGGGCAAGGTCAACCCCACCCAGTGCGAAGCGCTGACGCAGGTGGCCGCCCATATTCACGGCAACAACGCCGCGATCGGTTTTGCCGGTTCGCAGGGTCACTTCGAGCTGAACGTGTTCAACCCGATGATGGCCTACAACTTCCTGCAATCGGTACGCCTGCTTGCGGACGCCGCAGTGTCTTTTACCGACAACTGCGTTGTCGGCATCGAACCGCGCCTCGACAACATCGCACGCGGCCTTGCCAATTCGCTGATGCTCGTCACCCCGCTCAAGGAAAAATATGGCTATGACCTCGCGGCCAAGGTCGCCAAGTATGCGCACAAGAACGGTACAACCCTGCGCGAGGAAGCCATAGCGCTCGGCATCCCAGGCGAGGATTTCGACAATATCGTCGATCCCTCGAAGATGATCGGGCCGGGTTGAAACTCTCGACCGGAAACATGAAAAGGGCGCCTGCGGGCGCCCTTTCTCGTCAGAAATTCCGGTCTTTCAGCGATACTTGCCCGCCGAGATGAATTCCTTGAACGTTTCGCACCAGACGAGAACGGTGGTGTACTGCTTCACATCGACCCCCGCCGGCAACGGCAGCAGGAAGCCCGAGAACCCGCCAATATTGCCGATCCGCACGGCCTTGTCCTTGATCGCAAGGAAGCTCGCCTCGTCCTCGACGAAATCCGGAACGAGGTAGAGCTTGTAGTCCGGCCCCGGCGCGAGCTTGCCCTTGAAGCCGATATGCGTGGGCGTTACCGTCACCTCGCCCTCGCCCCAATGGAAGAAATCGGAACCCTTGAGATCGCGCCGGAAAGTCGCGGTAAATTTCTCGCCGGTCTCCAGCACCTGCATCTCGCTCGTGGAGGGCGGATCGGCAGCCGTCAGGATCGGCAGGACGTAGATCCCGAGCCCGAACCCCAACACAAATACAATCCCGTGGCTCAGAAAACGAAAGAACCGCATCATGGTCCGACCTCCGTTGGCGACCGCGCCTCGACTTTGCCCCGTGAAGGTGTAGCCTTCGCAATCAGAGTGCAGGATTCTCACGGAACGGCAATGGGCGAAGTCATCAATCTGCGTCTCGCGCGCAAGGCGAAAGCCCGCGTCGAGGCCGAGCGGAAGGCAGAAGAAAACCGCGCCAAGTTCGGGCAGGCCAAGGCCACCCGCAAGCTGAATGCCGCCGAGAGAAAGCGTGCCGAAAAGGCCCACGATGCCGGCAGGATAGACAAGGAAGAATGACCGCGCTTTCCTCCCGCGTCGTCAAGCGCTCGCTGCGCATCGCGGGCCATGCGACGTCGATCTCGCTCGAGGAGCCCTTCTGGCAATTGCTGCGAAAAATAGCCGAGACCCGCAAGATCGCGGTTTCGGCGCTCGTGGAGGAGATCGACCGGGAACGGCAGGGTGCAAACCTGTCATCCGCTGTCCGCGTCCACGTCCTCGAATGGATGATGCGTGAGGCGACGTTGAGCCTCACCGGGGAGGACTAGAATCTAGGGCCTCGGCGCCAGTTCAAGCGGCGGTGCGGAAGGCGGCTGCACAGGAGCCTCGCTCACGGGTGGTCTCGTCAGCCGAAGACGCTCCTCCTCCAGCCGGGCTTTCGTCCGGGCTGCCAGTTCCGCCGCCTCCTTTTCCGCTCGCTCGCGCGCCAACCGTTCTTCGAGGACGCGCACGCGTTCACGTTCAGCCTCGAACTCCTGACGTCGCTGCAGGGCTGCTGCCTCCTGCGCGATGGCTTCTTCCACTGTTCGGACCTCTTCCTCGCGCCGCCACCGGAATGCATCGCCACGCTGGCGGCGATACTGCGCCTCGCGTTCGCGAAGATCGGCCTCGAAGGCTTCCGCCTTTTCGAGATCGCGTTGGATCACAACCGCCAGAAGCCCGTTGACGAGCGGTGCGACCTGCAGAGTGCGCCGCGATGCGGTTCTGCCGTCCAGCCTACCGGAGAGCACCACCGCCATTTCGGGCAGGCTGCCGCTCCAGCCAGGCGGCAGGGAAGCGTGCCTGAAGGTCAGCTTTGCTTCGATCTCGCGACGCAGGAAATCGGCATGGATATCCGGCACAATCGAGACACCGACTGGTGTCGCGCTCCCCTCGTCCGCCGCGATTCCGATCCGCAGGTTGCCGTTGAGAAGCCCCGCGTTTCGCTCGCTCGATGAAAGGCGAACGCTCCCCTTGCGCAGCTCGCCGTCGAGTTTGCCACCGATGGCATTTTCGTTGACGGGTTCGAGGTCCTCGATCGGCCGCGCCACGAGACGGGCAAGGGCAGCCGGATCCGCATTCTCGATCGCTGCGCCGTCGATCGTGATCTTGCCCGCGCCGGACAGGGTGGAGACGAACTCGGCCATCGTCGCCCCTCCGGCCGAGAAGGGAATCTCGCCACTCCCCAGGCCTCCGATCACCGGCAGAGGTAGGCGTGAGAACCGCAGCGTCCCGCTCGTTTCGACACGCTTTTCCTTACGCAACAACGTTAGCTGGCCGCCGATCTGGCCGTCTCCCAAATGGCTCTCGAAACCCGTGATCGCAAGGGACCCCGGCGTGAAGCGAAGGATGAACTGGGGATCGACCAGCCTCGTACCGCCAATATCGACCCCCTTGGCCTCGATCCAGAGATCGCCGGCAAGGAGTGGCGGCAGCGCAGGCGAAAACACTTCGCGCGACCACCCGTCCGGACCTGTAAGCGCCGTCCGGCCGACAATCGGTTGCAGCAGCGTCGAAAGCGGGATCTCTCCGGCCTTGATCTGTCCGGCAACCTGCCCGCCTCGGCCGAAATCAAAGGAAATCTCACCACCGAACGGAGCCTCGCCGAAACGGGCATCGAAGCCGGTTAGCGTCAGCTTGTTGCGCTCGAAGTAGAACCGGCCTGCCGCCTGCCCGGCAAGGTTCTGCGCCAGCAGCGGCGCGCCGCCGCCCAGCGCTTCGGCGAACTGCGACAGGTCGGGCGAGCGCATCACAAAGCGGCCCTCCGCCGGAACGGACTTGAATGGGCTGATCCGCCCCTTGAAATCGACATCGACGCCAGCCAGCACGCCGGTGAGCGAGCCTTCGAGATCGCGGCGCGGATTGCCGCCCGCCTTGATCTTGAGCCGGCCGGGCAGCCGCGAGGTCGCCGCCGGTGTGCCGGCGAGTTGTGCCGCAAGGCGGACGCCGTCCGGATTGGAGGCCTCGGCGTCGATTGTGATGTCGAGGTTGTCCCCCCGGATAGCCGAAACCGTCCGCGCATGGAGATCGGTACCGCCGAGCTTGCCGTCAATCGCAACGTCCCATATCGCCTCGCCTGACCGGTTGGTGATGCGGAAATTGCCGACAGCAATGGCCGGCTCGATCAGTCCGGCACGGGTCACGAAAGCGGAAGTCAACGGTCCCGGCAACAGCGCGGCTGAAAGCCGGGCAATATCGGAGACCCGCTCCGCATCGAGCTTGGCGGTGAGATGCAGCGCCTCGCCGGAAGCGCCGCCGGAGAGGGAGAGTTCCTCTCCGCGCCGCCCGGCCAAGCGGAGTTCGCGCAAGGTAACCGCATCGCCCTCGCGGTCGAGCATCACGCGAAGGCCGCCGAGTTCCTGCCCGTCCAGCACGAGATGGGCAACCTCCAGTTTGGTCGAGAGCGAGAGGCCTGGAATGGGCCGCAGGGGATCGAGCGCGGCGATGACACGGGCATCGAACCGGTCTGCCGCCAGCGCGAGCGCGAGTTTCGGCGGCACGCCACTGCCGGCAGTAAGCGTCCCGCTGCCGGCGAGATTCCCCGACGGACTGCGGATATCGACCTCCGTGATCGCAAGACGCTCCGGATTACCCTTCAAGATCGCGCCAAGCGAAGCGCGAGCCGGCAAACCGGGCGCGCCCCCAGCCCCGCGTAACCAAGCGGCGAAGGCATGAAGATCGTCGGAGTCGAGCGCAAGTCGGCCGTCGAGAAACTCCGATCCGGCATCCGGCCCTCGCGTGAATCTCAGCCGGCTTGTACCGGGCAGCAGCATCGAGAGCCGGCCGAGGTGAATCGCTTGTCGCTGCCGGGCGAGCGAGATTTCAACATCCCGCACAGTCCCGCCGGGGAGTTGAACCGCCTCGACAGCAAGATCGAGCGCAACGTCGAGGGGAACGGTCACGCCGCCAAGAGCGCCGGTTCTGCCGAAACGCCCGAGAGCTCCGGTCAGATCGAGGCGACGCGTGCCGAGCTTCCCAGAAAGATGAGGCCGCTCAGGCTTGAGGTCGAGATAAAGCTGCCCGGCAAGATTGGCGGCACCGTCACCCTGCCCCAAGGTAACGTTGACGGGATCGGCGATCGCCTGGTCGAGATGGAGCAACAGCCGGGCCGACCCCTGAAACGGAATCTGCGCATTACCCGCGCCTGCCCACGCCGGGTTGCCGGAAAACGTCACCGCCCCATCGAAGATCGGTCTTCCTTCGACCCCTGGAACCGCAAACCAGCCATCAAGCGCTGCGCGCGAGAGGACCGCCTTGTCCTCTACGACGCCCTTCATGCGGGCGCGTCCTCCCTCTAGTTGTCCGATCTGGAAGCGCAATTCGCGCGCGCCGGTTATTTCCTTGAGGTCGACGCGATAAGGCCCCTTCAGGCTCGGTGCCTCGATCAGGGCGTCGAAAGCGGGAAGCGACGGCGCATCCCCGAACACCGCACCGGCCAGCTCGAGGCGTTCGAGGCCGATCTGCCCTGCGCGGAAGCCGCTCGGCGAACTCTTCCCATCGCCGAGCAGATACCGGAGGTGCCCAAGCTCCATCTCCGGCTTCTCGATCCGCGCGCCGGAGAGCACAAAGCGACCCGTCAGCAGCGCGGTGGGCGAAAGCGAGAACGCGATCCGTCTCGCCTTGAGAAGCGGTGCAGCCACCTCACCCAACTCGACATTCTCGGCATCGATCGACGGCGTCGGCAGAAGGGAAACCTGAAGCGCCCCGCCGAAGCGGATCTCCAGGCCCGTCCGATCCCGCACGAAGGCGGCAAGGCGCGGCCGCTGGGCCTGCCAGTCTACGAAATGCGGGCCGATCATCAGCGTCAGCAACGCGATGGCGACAAGCGCGGCCAGAGCGGTCAGGATATCCCGCAAGAACAGTTCCTCAGCCGGCCTCGCCGATGGATTCGGCAGGCGTTAGACAATCCTAGCCGCAATCTGGCCTGCAATCACGGCTGAAGCGTGAAAATCTTCCCCGGGTTCATGATGTTGTCGGGATCAATCGCCTTCTTGATGAGGCGCATCGTATCCAGCGCGCCCGATCCGAGCTCGGGCTCGAGATATTTGATCTTGCCCTGCCCCACCCCATGCTCGCCGGTACAGGTGCCTTCCATGCGGTGTGCACGCTCGATCAGCCCGGAGAGCAGCCCCTTCACATTGGCGAGTTCATCGGGATCGTTCGGATCAGCAAGCACGGAGAGATGAAAATTGCCGTCGCCGACATGGCCGACGATCGGCGCCACCATGCCACGCGCCTCGACATCCGCCTTGGTCTCGGCGATGCAATCCGCAAGGCGCGAGATCGGCACGCAGACATCGGTTGCGAACGGCTTCACGCCCGGCCGAAGCGCCATTACCGACCAATAGGCATTATGTCGTGCTTCCCACAGCTTCGAGCGATCCTCGGGGTGCGTTGCCCATTCGAACGGTCCGCCACCCAGTTCCTCGGCGATCTCGGCGAAGCGCTGCGCCTGCTCGGCGACACCGGCTTCCGTGCCGTGGAATTCGAGGAACAGCACCGGCTTCTCCGGGAGCGAGAGCTTGGAATAGGCATTGCACGCCTTTACCTGCACCTCATCAAGTAATTCGATACGGGCAACGGGAAGCCCGGTCTGGATCGCCATGATCGTCGCGTCCGCCGCCGCCTTGATGTCTGGGAATGGGCAGACGCCGGCGGAAATCGCCTCCGGCAAACCATAGAGTTTCAGCGTGATCCTGGTGACGACGCCAAGCGTGCCCTCGGAGCCGATCATCAGCCGCGTGAGATCATAACCGGCGCTGGTTTTCTTCGCCCGCCTCGCGGTGGTGATCACCTCGCCGTTGGGGAGAACGGCCTCCAGCGCGATCACGTTGTCCTTCATCGTGCCGTAGCGGACAGCATTGGTGCCAGAAGCGCGTGTCGCCACCATGCCGCCGATCGACGCATCCGCGCCGGGATCGATGGGGAAAAACAGGCCGTAGCTACGCAGGTAATCGTTGAGTTCCTTGCGCGTCACCCCCGGTTCGACCACGCAATCGAGATCTTCCGGGTGAACCGCGATGATCTTCTTCATGTTCGAGACATCGACCGACACTCCGCCATAGGGCGCATTGAGGTGCCCTTCGAGCGAGGAACCGGTACCGAACGGGATGAGCGGCACGCGATGTTCTCGGCACAACCTCACGATTTCGCTGATTTCCTCGGCGTCGTTCGGGAAGACAACAGCATCGGGCGGCTGGTTGGCAATCCAGGTCGTCGTGTGCCCGTGCTGCTCCCGGACGGCCTGGCTGGTGACACAACGATTGCCGAAGCGTTTCTGCAGCTCCATCGTCACCGCCGAAATCACCTCGGCGGAAGGTCGGGAAATCAGCGAGTCCATGCGTTTCTCCTCAAACGGCGGGTACTCTATTGGCGCCCGTCCGCTGGACAATAAAAGTCAACGTAGCTGCCCCTTTTTGAAAAGGGAAGCAAACGGCTCTGCAGTGCTTCGCACTCTTATCTGTTCAGAAAATCGCTCTTGCCGAGTTGGACGCCGTTATGGCGCAGAAGTGCATAGGCGGTGGTGGCGTGGAAATAGAAATTCGGCAGCACCACGGAGGAAATGTAGGCCGCACCGGTCATTTCGGTTTCCGGCGCATTGCGGCCGAGGCGGATCCTGATCATGCGGGTCTCCGCGCCGTCGAACTTGCCTTCCGGAATCGCTTTGATGAAGGCGCGGGTCTTCTCGATGCGGGCCTTCAACGTCGCAACGGAGTTTTCATCGTCCGGCCAAGCCGGAACCTCGGTGCCGGAAAGCCGGGCTGCAGCGCCCTTGGCGAAATCGCACGCGATCTGGATCTGCCGTGTGAACGGGAACATGTCGGGATAAAGCCGCGCCGAAAGAAAGATCGGCTCCTCGATCGCGGTACGGCCGCAATGCTCGGCGAGCTTGTCGAGAATGCGGTCGAGCGCATCGAGGCTCTGCGAGAGGCTAGGTAGAATGACGTTGCAGACGGAAGACATGGTTTCCCTTTCCCGGCGTCGCCGCGGAATGCGGATCGCGCGCCCGATACGCTCTGACATGGCACAACCATGTACGGCGGCAAGAGGCTTGCGGTGCGGGCGATTGACAGCTGATGCTCTGGAACATAAAGAGAACGCAAGTGTGATTGAAAAGGGCCGTCGCCGGCATCGTTTCAGCGAATGCGCTTTTCCACGGCGAATCAGCCAGAATGGCTCGCAACATTGGCCGTGAAGGGCCATATCACCGCCAGCCGTTTCGCCGTTGCCGCCATGAGGAGCCGGGGCGTTTGTCCGATCCGTTTTCGCTTGATGATTGGCATGAACCGCCCCGCCCGGGCGGCAGCAGCATTGCGGCCCGCGCGCGCGCGGCGGCCCGGCCGGCGACGTATCTTGACGCGCTCAATCCGGAACAGCTGAGGGCCGTGGAAGCGCTCGACGGGCCGGTTCTGGTGCTGGCCGGCGCCGGCACCGGCAAGACCAAGGTGCTGACGGCCCGCATCGCGCATCTGATCGCCGCCGGCCGCGCACGCCCGAACGAAATCCTCGCGATGACCTTCACCAACAAGGCCGCGCGCGAGATGAAGGAGCGCATCGGCCATCTGGTGGGTTCGATCGCCGAGGGCATGCCCTGGCTCGGCACGTTCCACTCGATCGGCACCAAGCTGCTGCGCCGCCACGCTGAACTCGTGGATCTCAAGTCAGATTTCACGATCCTCGACACCGATGACCAGATCCGGCTTCTCAAACAGATCCTGCAGGCCGAGAACATCGACGAGAAGCGGTGGCCCGCGCGCGTGCTGGCAACGATCATCGATGGCTGGAAGAACCGGGCCCTGCCGCCAGGCAAGGTGCCGGCGGGCGAGGCGATCTCCTTCGCCGGGCGTGGCGGCGAACTCTACGGGCTCTATCAGGAGCGGCTGAAAGCGCTCAATGCGGTCGATTTCGGCGATCTTCTTGTCGAGACGATCCGGCTCTTCCGCGACAACCCGGAACTCACCGCGCAATATCAGGACCGGTTCCGTTACATTCTGGTGGACGAATATCAGGATACCAACACCGCACAGTATCTCTGGCTTCGCCTGATCGCGCAGGGGCGGCGAAACATCTGTTGCGTCGGCGACGACGACCAGTCGATCTACGGCTGGCGCGGAGCGGAGGTCGACAACATCCTGCGCTTCGAAAAGGATTTCCCCGGCGCAGTGGTGATCCGGCTCGAACGCAACTACCGCTCGACTGGGCATATCCTCGGAGCGGCGTCCAAGCTCATCGAGAACAACGAAGGGCGCTTGGGCAAGACGCTCTTCACCGAAGGCGAGATGGGCGAGCGCGTCGCCGTCGCCTGCGCCTGGGATTCCGAAGAAGAAGCCCGCCAGATCGCCGACGATATCGAGGCGCTTCAGCGAAAGGGTCATCGCCTCAACGAGATGGCGATCCTCGTCCGCGCCTCGTTCCAGATGCGCGAGTTCGAGGAGCGCTTCATCACCAACGCGATTCCCTATCGCGTCATCGGCGGCCCACGCTTCTACGAGCGTGCCGAGATCCGCGATGCGCTCGCCTATCTCAAATGCGTTGCCAACGGCGCGAACGATCTTGCCTTCGAGCGCATCTTCAACACGCCGAAACGCGGGCTTGGCGATGCCGTTCTCGCCACGCTTCACGCCTATTCGCGCGAGGCGAAGGTGCCGCTGATGCAGGCAGCCCGCGTTCTGGTCGAGACCGAGGAACTCAAGCCCAAGCAGCGCGCCACCTTGCGCGAGCTGATGGAGGCGTTCGGCCGCTGGTCCGGCCTTGTCGAGACGATGCCGCATCACGAACTGGCCGAAACGGTTCTGGAAGAGTCCGGCTATACCGAGATGTGGAAGAAGGATCGTTCGGCGGATGCCACCGGACGCCTCGAAAACCTCAAGGAACTCGTGCGCTCGATGGAGGAATTCGAGAACCTCGCCGGCTTTCTCGAACATGTCAGCCTCGTGATGGAAGCGGCTTCGGGTGAGACCGACGATCGCGTCTCGATCATGACCTTGCACGCCGCCAAGGGTCTCGAATTCGAAACCGTCTATCTCCCCGGCTGGGAGGAAGGCGTGTTCCCCCATCAGCGCGCGCTCGATGAGCAGGGCAAGGCGGGCCTTGAGGAAGAGCGTCGTCTCGCCTACGTGGGCCTCACCCGCGCCAAGCAGCGCGCCAAGCTGTTCTTCGCCACCAACCGGCGCATCCACGGCATGTGGAATGCGGCCATCCCCTCGCGCTTCATCGACGAACTCCCCGCCGATCATGTCGAGGTGATGGAGGGGCAAGGCACCTTCGGCGCCAACCAGCGGCAGGCCTACGGAGGCGCCTCGCGCTTCGACCAGATCCAACCGTTTCAGGGTTCGAGCTACACGACGCCGGGCTGGCAGCGCGCGCAGGCCGCGCATTCGGGCGGCTTCCGGCCCTCCTCGGCGCCGCAGGATCCCGGCCGCCGCGGTTCGCCGAAACTGATAGAAGGCCGCGTGCTCGCCTCCTCCACCGGCTCGCCGTCGAAATTCGGCAAGGGCGACCGGGTGTTTCACGTCAAGTTCGGCCCCGGCTCGGTGGCAGAGGTGGACGGCAACAAGCTCACAGTCGATTTCGACAAGGCGGGGCGGAAGATGGTACTGGATAGTTTTGTGAGCGAGGGGTGAGGCTAACCCGAAACACTAATAAAAATTATATTTATCAGCCATTTCATCCCAATGATGATATCCTTTTTCCTGGAGCCATCGTATATCATCCTTGTATTCCCTAACATAGTATTCAATATCTTCATTTTTGATTGGCTTGTTTGTTGAAAATACAATAAACTCACCAATATAATCATTGTATAATAATGACGATTTTGATTCGAAAATATATGGAATGAAACAGTTTATTTTGACAAATTCATCAAGCTGAATGCTTAATTTTGATGTGTGGCACACGCTCATAGATTTGTCAAATTTCACAATGTCCGGAAAGTCATCATAAAAGAAAATAAGTAATTTTTCAATTACTATATCAGCCCTGTTTCAATTCAACAAAATTGTCGAGCGATATTTATTAAACAATACATCAGCGCGGATATGACTTGAATCTGCTTCGATATAAGAAAAATAATCTTTCATGGATCATTTATGCGATCAGATTGCGGGAATTTTTCCGGCATCTCAGAAAAACCAAGGAATCCAAGCCTTCCTCATATAAAAAACACAATATCCATCAGATGCGATACCATACCGAGATATTTGAACAATGACCACCACCCTCGCCCGCCTTGTCACCGACGAGGCCACCGCCAAAGCGATCGCGGATCATCTCTCGGAGCTGTTCGAGCCGGATGAGCTGGCGGCCTCCGCCTTCGAGTTTCCGGAGGACGATGCGCTGCCGACCTCCGTGCCGCGCCCGCAGAAGAAGGACATCGCGCGTCAGGATTCCCTCCGCCACGGTGCGATGGGCACCTTGCTGCCCGATGCCGAGGCGCCGTGGCTGTGCGAGCTTTATTTCGGCGAACCGCCGGATGAAGCCGCGATCCGCGCGATCATCGCCGGTGTCGCGGGCGACGAGGCCGCGAGCGCCCTCACCTTCGATGAGGTCGAGGCGCGGGACTGGATCGCCGCTTCCCTCGAAGGGCTGAACCCGGTCGATGCCGGGCGTTTCACCGTCCACGGCGCACATTCGCGCGATCAGCTCCGGCCCAACCGCTTCAACATCGAGATCGAGGCCGCACTCGCCTTCGGCACCGGCCATCACGGCACCACGCGCGGCTGCCTGCTGCATCTCGATGCCTTGCTCAAGCGCCGCCGCCCGCGCGATGTCGTCGATATCGGCTCCGGCACCGGGGTGCTGGCTTTCGGCGCGGCAAAAGCGCTGAAACAGTTCGTCTACGCGGGTGAACTTGACCCCGATTCCGTGCATATCGCGCGCGAAAATGCACGCCTCAACGGTGTTACCCCCTTTGTGCGCCCGGTCGTCGCCGCAGGGTTGCAGCACCCGGAGCTGCGCGCGAGCCGCACCTATGATCTCGTGTTCGCCAATATTCTCGCGCGGCCGCTCAAAGGCCTCGCGCCGGAAATCGCCCGCGCCACGGCGCCAGACGGCGAACTCATCCTCTCCGGCCTGCTGCGCCACGATGTGCCGGGGGTGCTCGCCAAGTATCGCGCCTTCGGTTTCCACCTCGTCGCGCGTCACGATCTCGAAGGCTGGGCGAGCCTGATCCTCAAGCGCGGCGGCGGCAAGCCGCGTCTTCAAGCCTGATTTATCGGCCTCAAGACGAAAAAACCCCGCCGAAGCGGGGTTCAGTCTTGAAGCGGGGAGGAAATCCGCTTCTTTTCAATCACTGATAGCCCATCTGCCGCGGATGGCGACGATCTGCCTCGCGTTGCATCTGCCGGCTTTCGGCAATCGCGGCGCTGATCGCGACGAGAGTCTCGAAAAAGCGGGCAAGGAAGGTCATGCGATCCTCCTCAGCCGCCGAACGGCAGGTCAACGGTCTCATCCTTCGCAGCGGAATTGCCACGGAAGTTGAGGCCGTAGATCATCTCGAGGCGCGCGATCTCGCGTTCCGCCGAACGCCGGCGGGACTCGACCAAGGCATTGAGGGCACGTGTGAAAAGGCTCGGCTTGGCCGCTTCGACCTTCTCCGTCTTGTCGGTTCCGGCAAGCGGAAGAAGCGCATTGGAAAATGTCATGGTAGCCATTGTCGTCTCCTACAATCAGCCTCAACAGGCGTTGCCCATGCGGGTCGTCCTGAGACTGGCGGCTGCGGATTCCGCATCCGTCGTTGGACTAAAGAATAGGAAGTTTGTGCATCGCAGCAATAGGCCCTGACGCAACCTTGATATGCGATTAACGCATATGTATTCATTAAATTGTAACTTGCCTACCTAAATTTGCATACTTTTGTCACAATTTGCCCCCCGCGCAGCATCCTGATTCAACCTTGTGCGCACCTGCACGGGAAAAGCGCAGAATGGATCGGGAGCCGCTTGCGGAGGCGGATCGTCCGTCTATATGTTTGGTTATTCTCAGAGGCATTCCCTTGCACGCCGCCCGCTTTCAGCACTTCACGACGGTCTCGCGACCGGATTTGTCCGCGCCCCGTATCGCCAGCCTGCGCGCCCGTCTGAAAGCGCAGAAACTGCACGGGCTGCTCCTGCCGCGCGCAGATATCTTCCAGGGCGAATATCTGCCGCCCTCGGAGGATCGGCTGGCTTGGCTGACCGGGTTCACGGGCTCCGCGGGGTTCTGTATCGTGCTGGAAAGGCGTGCAGCCCTGTTTGTCGATGGCCGCTACACGGCACAGGCCAGGGCTGAGGTGGACCGCACGACAATCCAGCCGGTGGCACTCGCAAGCCGCGCACCGGAGAAATGGCTTGAGGCACATGCCCGCAAGGGCGGGAAGATCGGCTACGATCCTGCACTCTTCACCGAACGCAGCCTCACGAAATTCCGCGAGGCAGCGGAGCGGGCCGGTTTTTCGCTGTCGCCGCTCGCGGATGACCCTTTCGATGCCATCTGGCCAGATCGTCCGCCAGCACCCGCGACACCGGTCCGGCCGCATGAGATCACCCATGCCGGCCTCGGCGCCGCGGAAAAGCTGACGCAGGTCGAGAAGGCGCTGGCGGAGGCCCGTTGTGATGCGCTCGTCGTCAGCGATTGCCCTTCTGTCAACTGGCTGTTCAACCTTCGCGCCGGGGATGTGCCGTATCTGCCGATCTTGCGCGCTTTCGCGCTGATCGAGCGAGGGAAAAGGCCGCGACTCTACGCCGATAAGTCGCGCTTCGCGCCCGAGGCGCTGAAAGCACTTGAAGGCATCGCCGAGATCGTACTGCCATCGTCGCCGCCCGGCGACGGGCGGATGGAAATCGCCACCGACCTCGAGCGGCTCGTCAAGACTGGGGGCAACATCCGCCTCGACGCCGACACGGCGGCGACGCTGTTTTCCGACGCGATCAAGCGCGCGGGCGGCAAGCCGAACCTCGGCGCCGACCCCATCGCCCTTATCAAGGCGCAGAAAAACCCGGTCGAGCTTGCTGGCACCCGCGCGGCTCATCTACGCGATGGCGCGGCGGTGGTACGCTTTCTCGCCTGGCTCGATGCCGCACTCGCCGCAGGTCCGGTCACGGAAATCGATGCTGTGATCGCACTCGAGAAGGAGCGCATCGCCACCGGCGCGCTGGTCGATGTCTCGTTCCCGACGATCGCCGGCGCCGGACCGAATGCGGCGCTTCCCCATTACCGCGTTGGCGAGAAGACTAACCGCGCGATCACGCCGGGCCTATTTCTTGTCGATTCGGGCGGCCAATACCGCGACGGAACCACCGACATCACCCGCACCCTTGCCGTCGGCACCACGACACGCGCGATGAAGGACGCCTATACCCGCGTGCTCAAGGGCATGATTGCGGTCTCGCGCTGCGTCTTCCCGAAAGGAACGAGCGGCGCGCAGATCGACGCCTTCGCCCGGCAGTTTCTCTGGAATGCGGGCAAGGATTTCGACCACGGCACCGGACATGGCGTCGGCAGCTTCCTCTCGGTTCACGAAGGCCCGCAGCGGATCTCGAAATTCGGCACGGCTGGCCTCCTGCCCGGGATGATCGTCTCGAACGAGCCAGGCTATTACCGCGAGGGCCGGTTCGGCATCCGCATCGAGAACCTGATCGCGGTCGAGCCGCGCGCCGTCCGCGGCGGCGAACGCGAGATGCTCGGCTTCGAAACGCTCACCTGGTGCCCGATCGATACCCGCCCGGTCATCCGCTCGATGCTCGTGCGTGACGAGCGGCAATGGCTTAACCACTACCACGCCGAAACCGAAGCCCGGCTCGCGCCGTTGCTGGAGGGCGCCGCCCTTGCCTACCTGCGGAAGGCCTGCGCGCCGCTATGAGAGCTGACGCCGCCTCGCGCGGGTTTCTGGTGCTGCTTGTCGTTCTCTCGATGCTTGGGCCGCTGACGCTCAACATCCTCGTGCCGACGATCCCGACTCTGCCGGAGTCACTCAACACCACCAAGGAAAACGCCCAGCTCACGCTCTCGCTCTATCTGTTCGGACTCGCGATCAGCCAGTTGATCCTCGGGCCGCTGGCGGATCGTTTCGGGCGACGACCGGTTATCCTCGTCGCTCTCGGAACCTATATCGTGTCAAGCTTGGCCGGTTATTTCGTCCCCAGCGTCGAGATGCTGATCGCCGCACGTCTCTTCCAGAGTTTCGGCGCCTCGGCCGGCCTGACGCTGGGACGGACGATGGTCCGCGACCTTTACGATCAATCGACCGCCGCCAGCATGATCGGCTATGTCACCATGGCGATGGTGATCGCGCCGATGATCTCCCCGCTGCTCGGCGCCACCATCGACGAGAACTTCGGCTGGCGCTGGATCCTCGGTTTCTGCGCCCTTCTCGGCGTTCTTTCGCTGGCACTAGCCTGGGCAATCCTGCCGGAAACCCGGCCGACGAGCCTTGTCGCGGCCACGACGAGGCAAGTCGTCGAACGGACCTTCTCGCTGCTCGCAAACGTCCGCTACATGGGATACTGGGGCGCGAGCGCCTTTTGCTCGGCGCTGTTCTTCGGATTTCTCGGCACCGCCCCGCACCTGATGATCGATGTCATGGGTTATTCGAAAACCCAGTATGGCTGGTATTTCATGTCGTTGTCGTTCGGCTACATGATAGGCAACTTCGTTTCCGCGCGTCAGGCGCGGAAGATCGGCATCGACCGGCTCGTTTTCTGGGGCAGCGTGGCGGGCCTCGTCGGCTCGGCGGCCATTCTCCTCCCGGCGATAGTGGGCTTCCTGCACCCGGTTGCGCTGTTCGGCCCGGCGATGATCATCTCCTTCGGCAATGGGCTGGTACTCCCCAATGCCATTGCCGGTGGCATCGGCGTCGACCTCAAGGCGGCCGGTGCAGGTTCGGGGCTGATGGGTTTCGGACAGGTTGGCGTCGGCGCGGTATTGAGTTTCGTCGCCGCCGCTTATTCGAAGGAAAGCGCCCTGCCTCTCGCGGCGATGATGATGGTTTGTGCCGTCATCGCCCACTTCTCGGGATGGGTCAGCCGTCAGCCGCTCGGGGAGAAGATGCCGGCCCGATAAGCGCGAGCCATTCATCCTCGGTGATGATCTTCACGCCGAGTTCGGTGGCTTTGTCGAGTTTGGAACCAGCACCCGGCCCGGCAACGACCAGATCGGTTTTCTTCGAGACAGAACCGGCAACCTTCGCGCCGAGGCTTTCCGCCCTTGCCTTGGCTTCATCCCGTGTCATGCGTTCGAGCGAGCCGGTGAAAACCACCGTCTTGCCGGTGACCGGACTCTCCCCTCGTGGCTTCTGCGCCGGCAAGATCGCGAGCTGCCCGACGAGCCGATCGACCATCGTCACCGCATCGGCGCGGCCGAAGAACTCCTCAAGTGCCTCCGTCACCGATGGCCCGATCTGGTCGATGGCCTGAAGCTCCGCGGTCGCCTCGGCGTCGCCTTCCGCGATCCGCCGCGCCATCGCCTCGAACGCATGCCACTCACCCGCCGCCCGCGCAAGGATCTTCGCCGTCGTCTCGCCGACATGGCGGATGCCGAGCGCGAAGATGAACCGTTCGAGCGCGATTGTCCGCCGGGCGTTGATGGCGGCGAAAAGATTGGCGACGCTCGTCTTGCCGAACCCCTCGAAATTCTCGATCTTCTGGAGATCTTGCGCATTGTTGCGCGCTTCGAGCGTGAAAATATCCGCCGGCTCGCGGATTCGCAGAGCCTCGACCGGACACTCGAAGAAGAAGGCAATCTGCTTCTCGCCCAGGCCCTCGATATCGAAGGCGCGGCGCGAAACGAAATGCCGCAGGTGCTCCATCCGCTGATGCGGGCAGGCAAACTCGCCCGAACAACGCCGTACCGCCCCTTCCGCGCCGCTGCTTGTTTCCTCGCGGATCACCGGGGTCTTCAACGGGCACGGGCAGATGGTCGGGAAAACGTAAGGTTCCGCGCCTCGCGGCCGGTCCTGCACCACCTCGACCACCTGCGGGATGACGTCGCCCGCCCGCTGGATGACGACAAAATCGCCCACCCGTACATCGAGCCGGGCGATCTCGTCCGGGTTGTGCAGCGTCGCGTTCGAGACGACGACACCGCCGACCGTGATCGGCTCCAGCTTCGCGACCGGCGTCAGCGCGCCTGTGCGTCCCACCTGGATGTCGATGACGTTGAGGCGCGTGATCGCCTTTTCCGCCGCGAACTTGTGAGCAACCGCCCAGCGCGGCGCGCGCGCGACAAAGCCGAGCCGGTTCTGTAGTGCAAGATCATCGACCTTGTAGACCACGCCGTCGATATCGTAGCCGATCACCGGCCGCTCGCGCTCGATCACCCGGTGTTGCGCGATGAGTGCCGCGACATCGGCGCAACGTTTCATCAGTGGATTCACCGGAAAGCCCCAGCGTGCGAAGGCCTCGACCATGCCGGTCTGGGTCATCGACGGCATGGAAGCCATTTCGCCCCAGGCATAGGCGAAAAAGCGCAAGGGGCGGGTGGCGGTAATCTTCGCATCGATCTGACGCAACGAGCCCGCCGCCGCATTGCGCGGGTTGGCGAAGATCTTGCCGCCGATCTCGGTTTGCCGGGCGTTGATCGCCTGAAAATCGGCATGGGAGAGATAAATCTCGCCGCGCACCTCGGCGATAGCGGGTGCATCCGCAGGAAGCACATCCGGAATACCCGTCGAAGCAAGTACCGCACGGACATTCGCCGTCACATCCTCGCCTTCCGCGCCGTCGCCCCGCGTCGCCGCCGAGATGAGCCGGCGGTTTTCATAGCGCAGCGAGAGGGAGAGCCCGTCGATCTTGGGTTCGGCGGTGATCGCGAGTTCGCGACTCTCCGGCCAATCGAGGAAGCGCCGCACGCGCGCGACGAACTCCTCCGCCTCCTCCACCGAGAACACGTTGCCGAGCGAGAGCATCGGCACGGCATGGCGGATCTTGGCGAATTTGCTCGAAGGTGCTGCTCCGACGGCCTGCGTGACGGCGGCTTTGAGATGCGGAAAAACGGCCTCGATCTCGTTGAGGCGCAGGCGCAGCGCGTCATATTCCGCGTCGGAAATGGTTGGCGAATCCTCGGCGAAATAACGCCGGTCATGTCCGGCGATTTCTTCCGCGAGGCGCTGGTGCTCGATGGTTGCTTCCATCGGCAGTAGTTCTTTGACCGGCAGGCCCGCCAGGTTCTGCGCCATCTCTCAAGCCTCCAGCAACCGACCCGCTGCGGCCCGCGCCTCGTCCGTGATTGCGGCGCCGGAGAGCATCCGGGCGATCTCCTCGCGCCGCGCTTCGGTATCGAGCGGTTTGACGCGCGTCGCCACCCGGTTTCCTTCGCCGGTTTCCGCTTTCGAGATGTGGAAATGCGTCCGCGCCCGCGCCGCCACCTGCGGCGCATGGGTCACGGTCAGTACCTGCACACGTTCCGCGAGTCGCGCGAGACGAAGCCCGATCGCATCCGCCACCGCCCCGCCGACGCCAGTATCGATCTCGTCGAAAACGAGCGTCGGCGCCGAGCCGCGATCCGCGAGCGAGACTTTCAGCGCCAGCATGAAGCGCGCAAGTTCGCCTCCCGAGGCGATCTTCATCATCGGCCCCGGTCGCGTGCCGGGGTTGGTCGCGACATGAAATTCGATCCGGTCGAAGCCGGAGGCTTCGAGGCGCGCTTCATCGCGGTCGATATCGGTCATGAAGCGCGCGCGTTCGAGCTTGAGCGGCGGCAGTTCGGCCGCGATGGCTTCATCGAGCGCCTGCGCTGCATGGCGCCGCTTGTCGGAGAGCGCCCCCGCTCGCGAACGCAGCACGGCTTCGATGTCGCGCGCCGCAGTCTCAAGTCTGGCCAATTGTTCCTCGCCATGATCGAGCGCATCGAGTTCGGCAGCAAAGCGCGCGGCGAGCGCCGGCAGTTCGGCAACCGGCACCTGGTACTTGCGCGAGGCCGCACGCAGGGCGAACAGCCGTTCCTCGATCCGTTCGAGCGCGCGCGGATCGAATTCAGTATCGCGCAACGCAGCGTCGAGGTTGTAGTGCGCCTCGTCGAGCGAGGAGAGTGCATTTTCGAGCGAAACGATGGTGCCGAGGAGATTGCCGCCCGCACCCTCGCGCCGCCGTTCGAGCCGCCGCAGCACCGAGAGCAGCACCGGGCCGGGCGCCTGATCTCCGCCGAGAATCTCGCTTGCATCGCGCAGATCGGCGATGGCCTTCTCTGCCTGCATCATCGCCTGCCGCTCGCCCGCGAGGCGTTCCTCCTCCCCATCCTCCGGTGAAAGGGCGTCGAGTTCGCCAGCGGCATGACGGAGATAATCCGCCTCCTTGCGCGCGGCTTCGATTCGGACACGAGCGGCCTCCCCCGCCTGAACCGCCTTGCGCCAGTCGGCGTGAAGCTGGGCGAGCGTTGCGGCTTCCTCGCCCAAACCGGCGAACCCATCGACAAGCGCTCGATGCTGCGCCGGCTCGATCATCGCCCTGTCGGCGTGCTGACCGTGGATTTCGACCAGGACGGCGCCGATCGCGCGCAGCGCCTGGACGCTGACCGGTTGATCGTTGACGAAGGCGCGCGAACGCCCGTCACTGAGCTGCACCCGGCGCAGGATAAGATCACCATCGAGCTCAATGCCGAACTCCCCTCCGATCGCGCGGACGGGATGATCGGGTGCCAAATCGAACACGGCCGTCACCTGGCCCTGAACGGCCCCCTCGCGGACAAGTGAGCCGTCACCCCGCGCGCCAAGCGCCAGCGATAGCGAGTCCAGCAGAATGGATTTGCCCGCACCGGTCTCGCCGGTCAACACCGACAGCCCGCCGGAAAAGGTCAGGTCGAGCCGGTCGATCAGGACGATGTCCCGGATCGAGAGGCCGGTCAGCATGGGACTTACAGACCAACGATTCGCGTGAAGCCGCGGAACTGTTTGCTGATCCAGGAGCCGCCATCTTCACGCGGCTTCAGACCACCGCTTTCAAGGAGGGCATAGGCGTCCTTATACCACTGGCTGTCCGGGAAATTATGCCCGAGAACCGCAGCCGCCGTCTGTGCCTCATTGACGATGCCGAGGCCCATGTAGGCCTCCACGAGGCGCGAGAGGGCCTCCTCGACGTGGCGGGTCGTCTGGTACTTGATGACGACCTCGCGGAAGCGATTGATCGCGCCGGCGAAGTTGCGCTTCTGGAGATAGTAGCGGCCGACATCCATCTCCTTGCCGGCAAGCTGGTCCTTGGCGACACGGATACGCTCACGCGCATCGGACGCGTATTCCGATTGCGGCCACTTGCGCACGAGATCTTCCATCGTCGCGACAGTTTTTTCGGCGCGTTCCTGATCGCGCGAGATATCGAGGATCTGCTTGAAGTAGCTCATGCCCACAAGATACTGCGCGTAGGGCGTTTCGGGGCTGGCGGGATAAAGCTGGATATAACGGCGACCGTGGTTGATCGCGTCGGCGTAGTCGCCGCCCTCATACGATGCGAACGTCGCCAGCAGCCCCGCCCGGCGCGACCACTGTGAATAGGGATACTGCTTGTCGAGTTCGCCGAACTTCTTCGCCGCGCCCCCGAAATCCTTCGCTTCGAGGCGCGCGAGGCCGTCATTGTAAAGAACGTCGGCCTTTTCGTCCTTGCCGATATCGCTTTTCGGGCCCTTGTCCTCGAACGGATTGAGCGAGGACAGGGATTCGCACCCGGCCACCGAAAGCGCCAGCATCACACCAGCGACGAGGCGAAGGAAGCGGCCACCCTTGCGGACAGCGCCAGGGGCGGCCCCAACCACTGTGCCCGATTGCAACGACGAACCCATCACGGCCTCACGCTTCCGTCCGCCACGCCTTGCGCGCGGAACCCACACCACTGGCTCTTTTGAAGAAGTCCGCACCGCAACGCAAGGGGAACGGGACGAACATCGTTAATTCTCGTTAACCGGCGAGAAGGCAAGAATATGGCGGCGCGCTGGTTAGGCGGAACGAATGCCGGAAACTCAGTTGAGATCGGGCGCGAAAGCCGGCTGAAGCTGCGGGAGCTCTCCCATCGCGCGGACGGGACGGCGCGCCGGCTCGACGAGCACGAACGCGGAACGATCCGCATGGAGTGCGTCGACAACCATGGCATTGAGCTTGTGACCGGGGCAGAAGGCCCGATAGTGTCCCTGGATGGCATAGCCCGCGAGCGCAAGATCGCCGATCGCATCCAGCAGCTTGTGGCGGACAAATTCGTTGGAGAAGCGCAGGCCTTCCGGATTGACGACCGCATCCTCGCCAACGGCGATCGTGTTCTCAAGGCTGGCACCAAGCGCGAGACCAGCCTTCCACAGCCGCTCGACATCGCGCATGAAACCAAAGGTGCGGGCCGCGGCGATTTCGCGGCGATAGGCCGTAGGATCGAGATCGAAACCATAGGCCTGACGCCCGATCACCTTTGAATCGAAGGCAATCTCGACATCGAGGCGGAAACCCTGCTCACGTGGAAGAAGCTCGACGAAGGCACCGCCAAGCTCGACGCGGACCGGTTTGAGAACCTTGATGACCTTGCGCGGCGCAGCGAGTGTGCGGATGCCGACCTGATCGATCGCATCGACAAAGAGGCGGGACGAACCGTCGAGGATCGGCATTTCCGGCCCATCGACCTCGACGAGGACGTTATCGATGCCAAGGCCGGCCAAGGCCGACATCAGATGCTCGATCGTCGCAATCGTCGCACCGGTCTCGTCACCGATGACGGTGCAGAGTTGCGTGTCGCGAACCGAATGATTGCGGGCCTCGATCAGGCGCTCGCGGCCGTTCGGCAGGTTCGTGCGAAGAAACGTGATGCCCGAGCCGGCTTCGGCCGGATGGAGAACAACGCGCGCAGGCCGCCCCTGATGAACACCGATACCTTCGATGACAACCTGATCGGCCAATGTGGTTTGTTTCACGTGTCTATCCCCTACGCTCGAGGTTCAGCCTCGATGCCCGACGCTAACTCATGGAGCCGGAGCCCCATGCCACCCACTACCACGATCGGAGATACCCGCATCGAAAGGGAAAGCAAAATCACTGATTCTTACGTTTCGTAACACGCGGTCGCCACAAAGCCGGCGGCGAGTTTCACATTTTTATGATGGAAAACCAAAGGGTTGAAAAGGACCCTGTCACCGAAACGACATCGGCCCGCCACAATGGGCGGGCCGCGTTTGTTAACAGAAACCTAAGTGTGTCGCGAGACTTCGCGCGACTCGCCTCGCCTCGGTTGGTCTCATTTGGCCTGACGGCGCAGGAAAGCCGGAATTTCGAGCTGGTCATCCTCGAAACGCGGCGCCGGCGCGGCGGGACGGCCATGCGCATCGAGCTGGCCCTGTGCCGGACGATAGGTCGGTGCGGCGGGCGCCACCGGGCGGCGGGCATACATCTCGTGCGTCGCGCTCGGCGCGGCGGGCTGTTCGGCGACGACCGGCGGTTCGGCCATGCGCGGTGCGGCCGGTTCCTCTTCCCGACGTCCGCCGAGGCCGACGGCGGCAAGGCGCTGCATCAGCGTCATACGCTTTTCGACCGGCGCGGGCGGCGCGGAAACGGCATCCTGACGGTTCGCCTGCAGGATGGCCTGCGCCGGGCGCGGCAATTCGTCCATCGTCGGCATCCGGGTCGGACGTGGCGCGGCGCGTTCCGGCGCCGGCGGAATGAAGGCTTCCGGCATCTTCGGCTCTTCGACCGGCGCCTTCGGTTCCTCGATCACCGGTGCGGCGAAGAAGGCGACCGGGCGCGGCGCGGCGGTCTGCACAACCACATCCGGCGTCACGGCGACCGGTTCCGGCTGCGGTGCCGGCACGACCGGGGCGGGCGCAACGAACGGAGCCGGCTCGGGCTGAGCGGCTGTCGGAGGAGCCGGCGGGGTGGCAGGCAGCGGCATCGGCGGGGTTGCCGCCTGGGCACGCTGCGCCATCTGCGCACGGAGTCGGTCCGCCATCAGCGCGAGGCGTTGATCGATCGAGGCACCCTGCTCCGGCTGGGCTTCCTGCATGGTCGCCGGGTCGAGACCGGTCGCGACCACCGAGACACGGATGATGCCGTCGAGGCTCTCGTCCTGCGTCGCGCCGAAGATCACATTGGCATCGACGTCCACTTCCTCGCGGATGCGGTTGGCCGCTTCATCGACCTCGTAGATCTTCATGTCGGGGCCGCCGGTGATCGAGATCAAGAGGCCGCGGGCACCCTTCATCGAAGTCTCGTCGAGCAGCGGATTCGCAATCGCAGCCTCGGCTGCCATGATCGCGCGCGATTCGCCCGAAGCCTCGCCCGTGCCCATCATCGCCTTGCCCATGTCGCGCATCACGGCGCGGACGTCTGCAAAGTCAAGGTTGATGAGGCCCGGCTTGACGATGAGATCGGTGACGGAGGCAACACCCGAGAGCAGGACCTGGTCGGCCATCGCGAAGGCTTCGGCGAAGGTCGTCTTCTCGTTGGCGATGCGGAAGAGGTTCTGGTTCGGGATGACGATGAGGGTATCGACCGCCTTCTGCAGTTCGGCGATCCCGGCCTCGGCGACGCGCATGCGGCGCTGGCCCTCGAAATGGAACGGCTTGGTGACGACACCCACGGTGAGGATGCCCATCTCGCGGGCAACCTTGGCGATCACCGGTGCGGCGCCGGTGCCGGTGCCGCCGCCCATGCCGGCGGTGATGAAGGCCATGTGGACATGCGCGAGCTGATCGCGGATCTCATCCATGACCTCTTCGGCGGCGGAGCGGCCGACTTCCGGCTGCGAGCCGGCGCCGAGGCCTTCCGTCACCTGGATGCCCATCTGGATGCGGCGCTCGGCCTGGCTCAGGAGCAGCGCCTGCGCATCCGTGTTGGCAACCACGAAATCCACCCCGGCGAGGCCGCAGCGGATCATGTTGTTGACCGCGTTGCCGCCGGCGCCGCCGACACCGAACACGGTGATGCGGGGTTTCAGTTCCCGAATGTCCGGCGCTGAGATCGTGATCGTCATGGTCCTGCCTCTTTACCTCCGGCCCGCCCGCCGGATCTGGGGTTCGAAAAGGGTTAGAAACTGTCCCGGAGCCATTGCCCGACGCGGGCGATGTAGCCTCCGGTTCCAGTCATCGGCAGGGCGCTGCGGCGTCCGGCCTCGAAGAATTCGTTGCCCGCAACCTGCGGGTAGACGAGCAGCCCGACGGCGCTCGCGAAGGCGGGACTCTTTGCCGCCTCGGGTAGTCCCTGCACACCGACAGGGCGGGCGAGCCGCACCTGGGTGCCGAAAACACGGCGCGAAAGTTCGCTCAAGCCGCCGAGCTGGGCCGTGCCGCCCGTGAGCAGCACATGCTGGCCCTTGGCGATCCGGAACCCGGCCTTCTCCAGCCGTTCACGCACGAAATCGACGATCTCCTCCGCGCGCGGCCGGACGATACGCGTCAACTGGCCTAGCGGGATCGAATGGTTCTGGTCGCGGTCGTCCTCGCCGACCTGGCGGATCGAGATGATGTCGCGGCTGTCGGCCTCGGTCTCGACGCAGAAGGCGTTGCGGCACTTGATCTTCTCGGCATCCTCGAGCCGCATCGAGAGCCCGCGGGCGATATCGAGCGTGATGTAGTTACCGCCGACTGCGATGGCATCGACATGGACAAGGTGCCCCTGATGGAACACCGCGATCGAGGTGGTGCCGCCGCCGATATCAATGACGATGGACCCCAGTTCGGCCTCGTCCTCAAGCATCGTCGAAAGCGCCGAGGCATAGGGCGTCGCGACCAATGCCTCGACCGCAAGATGGCCGCGCTCGACCGCCAGCATCAGGTTATGCGCCGCCAGCGGATCGCAGGAGGCGATGTGCAGATCGACGCCAAGGGATTCGCCGACCATGCCCTTCGGCTGATGGATGCCGCCCGAGCCATCGAGCGAATAGCCGACCGGCAGTGCGTGGAGGATCGAGCGTCCCGCATCCTGCGCATGCGAGGATGCGGCTTCGATCACGCGGTGGATATCGCTGTCCTCGACGTTGCGGCGGTGAAGGGCGACATTGCCGTGAAAATGATGCGAGGAGATACGCCCGCCGGAAATGTTGACGAGGGCGCTCGCCACCTGCACCCCGGCCATGCGTTCGGCTGAATCCACGGCAAGGCGGATTGCTTTCTCGGCTTCGGTGAGATCAATGACCGTACCACCCTTGATGCCGCGCGAACGCTGGTGGCCGATACCGAGAATGCGCATCCGGTGCGTGCGGCCGGAGAGGATGTCCGAGTTCTCGATCGGGTCAAGCCGCGCGATCAGACACACGACCTTGGACGTGCCGACGTCGAGCGCGGAAAGGATCGCGGTCTTGTTTGGCGGAATCGGCCGGATACGCGGAGTGATGGTCGAGGGTTGCCGGCTCACGATGCCTTGCCTCCCCACTTCTTCACCCTCTCCCTGATGGCCTCGGCATGGATCGCGGCGGCTTCCTCGGTCAGGCGCACGGTCACGCGGTCCGGCAGGCGGAGATCGATCGCGAGGATGCCGCGGTTCGTCAATCCGGCATCCTTCTCGATCTCGAGAAAGGCCCTCAGCGCCTTTTCGGCCCCCTCTTCCGGCAGGCGGATATCGACGCCGTTCTGGAGCTTTATCGTCCAGCGGCGGCTGGAAACGAGGATCCCGGCACGGATACGGTCCTTCAACTCGGGCACCTGCTCGACGAGTTCGGCGAATTCCTTGACGCGCCTGTTGGCGTCCGGTCCCACGACATGTGGCAGGCGAAGGAAGCGACGGTCGTTGAGGTCCTCGATCGGTGTGCCGTCCTCGGCGATGATCTGCACCCTGCCGTCGAGCTGCCAGAGCGCATAGGGAATGCGCTCGCGGACATTGATGACGAGCCGGTCGGGATAGAGCTTGGTGATCGAGGCTTCGGCGATCATCGGAACGGCGGCGAGATTCGCCTGAAGCTGCTTCGGATCGAGGAAGGGAAGCGAATCGGTGTCGCGCACACCTGAAAGCTCGACGACTTCCTCGGAGGTCAGCTCGGAGTTGCCGGAGACCGCGATGTGGCGGACGCCGAAACCGAAGCCGCGCGCCACCATGTCAGGGAGCGAACCCTGTGTCTGCCGCAGCGTATCGTAGTGCCCGCCCATGAAGAAGCCGGCGCCACCACAAGAAAGGACGAAGAGAATGGCGGCCGACGAACCGATGCCCCGCGGAATGTGGAGGCCGTTCTGAGCGCGGCGTCGGGCTGCCCGCTCGGCACGGAAAAGCGCTGCTGCTTCGGCGATGCTGCCGAACCAGTTTGCTACCTTCTGACCGAGGCGTCCTCCACCATCCATTCCACAAGCTCGCCGAAGCTGAGGCCCGCATAGGCCGCGAGTTCTGGCACGAGTGAGGTCTCCGTCATGCCGGGTTGTGTGTTCACTTCCAGGCAGACCAGCGTGTCGGTCGCATCATCGTAACGGAAGTCCGCTCGGGAGACGCCGCGACAGCCGAGCGCCTCATGCGCCCTCACTGCCATTTCTTGAATGCGCTGGTAAATATTTGGTTTAAGTTGTGCTGGCACGACGTGAATTGATCCGCCCGCAGCGTATTTTGCGTCGAAATCGTAGAACTCGCCGGTAGCCGGCTTGATCTCGGTTACACCGAAAGATTTCGCGCCCTCGGGATAGCCGATAACCGCGCAGGTCAACTCCCGTCCGGGGATGAATCGCTCGACCAGCATCTCGTCCGCGAGCGGCCAGTCCGCGCGCGCCAGTTCCTCCAGCGGGTGATTGCGGCCTTCCTTGACGATATAGACACCGAACGACGAGCCATCCGCCACCGGCTTGGCAACATAGGGCACGTCCATCGGGTGCTTCTTGGCGAGATCGAAGCGCGAAAGCGTGACCCCCTCCGCGACCGGGACCCCTGCCGCCGCCATAACGACCTTGGCGCGGTCCTTGCGCATCGCCAGCGCCGAGGCGAGCACGCCGGAGTGAGTATAGGGCAGCCCGATGATCTCCAGCAGACCCTGAATCGTCCCGTCCTCGCCGAAGGGGCCGTGCAGCGCGTTGAACACGACATCCGGCCCGAGTTCGACGAGCTCGGCGGCGATATCGCGGCCGACATCGATCTCGCTTACACGAAAGCCGCGATCGCGCAGGGCCTGGGCGCAGGCAGTCCCCGATTTGAGGCTCACCGGGCGCTCGGCGGCCCAGCCACCCATCAAAACCGCAACATGCTTGCCCATGCCGGACCCTCCTGCCTCAAGGTTGCGCGTCTCGCCCGCCGTTCAGGCCGGCACGCCGATGCGCTTGACTTCCCACTCAAGCTCGATGCCGGTTTTCGCCTTCACGAGCTTGCGGATCTCTTCGCCGAGTGTCTCGATATCGTGTGCGGTCGCGCCATCGTGCGCGATCAGGAAATTCGCGTGCTTCCTCGACATCTCCGCCTGACCGACGCGCAAATCGAGCCCACCAGCGTCGCGGATCAGCCGCCACGATGAATGGCCGGGCGGATTCTTGAACGTCGATCCGGCGGTGCGGACTTTCGTTTCCTGATCCCGCTCGCGATGCTCCTGCACGCGTGCGTTGATGGCGTGGACCTCTTCCGGCATGCGGGCGAACCCCTGAAGCACCGCCTCGGTAAAGACGAGATCGGCCGGCGCGCCGCTCGACCGGTAGACGAACTTCATGTCCTCAAGACTGAGTTTGACGATCTCTCCCGCGCGCGTCACGGCCGTAGCCTCAACGAAGCGTTCGCGCGTCTCCCCCTCGATCTCCGGGTTGGTGTTCGAGCGCGTGCCCGCATTCATGCGGAGCGCTCCGCCGATCGAGCCGGGGATGCCGAACAGGAATTCGAGCCCGCCGATCCCCGCGTCCGCCGCCGCCATCGCTACCTTGCGATCGGCCGCGAAAGCACCCGCTCGGATGCGATGCCCGTCCTCGACCAAGATCTGCGCGAACCCGCGCGGCGCAAAGCGGATCACCACGCCTGGCACACCGCCATCGCGGACAATCATATTCGAGGCAAGACCAAGCGGCATCACCGGAATATCCGCCGGCAGGTTTCTCAGAAAATAGGCGAGATCGTCCGCATCCGCCGGTGTGAACAGAAGCTGCGCCGGCCCGCCGACCCGTAGCCAAGTCATCGGCGCAAGACTCTGGTTGGACAGAAGCCGGCCGCGCAGCGCCGGCATCCGCGCGGCGACATCGGCGCTGATATCAGGATGGGTCATGGTCGGCCTGCGCTGGATGCTTCTCATCTTCCGCGTGCGGCAGGAGTCGCAGGGCTGCACTGATCAGCCCGATTGCTGCCGGAAAATAGAGGAGCGAAACGTCGAGCTTGTTGGCGTCGGCCAGGATGTCGGTCGCGAAGTCCACGATCAGGTAAACGACGATCACCTGGCAGAAGGTCGCCTTGAGCGCCGGAATGCTCCGTGCGCTCATGAATGCCGGAATCCGGAACTGTGCCGCCCTGGCGGAATCGAGACAAAATCCGAAAGCGATGTTCGAAGCGAAGATGATCAGCACGATGCCGAACAGCAACTCGTCGGTCGCCTTCATGATACGGCTTGAAATGCTCGCCGTCGCCGTTTGCCGGGCGAGTTCCACAAGCCCGCTGCCGACATGGAAAAGACCCTCGGCAATCAGCGTCGTCCCGCCGATCGCCATGCCGAGCGCGCCCAATGCGAGCAGCACGCGAAACCCTGTTGCCAGAGGATGCGCGCGAAGGCTGTCCGGCGTCGTTGTCACATCGGTCATGCACAGCCCGCCAATTCACCCGGAAGGGCATAGGCCCATTGGGTGATGTTCCCCGCGCCGAGGCAGATGACGTAATCGCCGGGCCGGGCGACGCCCGCCACATGCTTCGCCAGGGTTTCCGGTCCTTCGAGCGGGATGACGTGGCGATGGCCATGCGCCTTGATTCCGGCAACCAGCGCATCGCGATCCGCGCCCTCAAGCGGCGCTTCGCCTGCCGCGTAGGTATCCGCGACGATCACCGTGTCCGCATCGTTGAAGCAGGTCGAGAAATCGGAAAACAGCGATTTGAGGCGCGTATAGCGATGCGGCTGGACGACGGCGATCACCTGTCCCCTGGTCGAGGCGCGGGCCGCGCGCAACACCGCCGCGATCTCGACCGGGTGATGGCCGTAATCGTCGAAGATCGTCACGCCGTTCCACTCGCCGGTTTTAGTGAAGCGGCGCTTGACGCCGCCGAAACCTGCGAGCCCGGCCCGGATCACATCGACCGGCACGCCCAGTTCGTAGGCGACCGTGATCGCCGCCGTGGCGTTGAGCGCGTTGTGATGACCGGGCATCGGCAGAACCATATCCGGCAATTCGGTCGTCGCGCCGGTCTTGCGGTCGCGAATCAGCACCGAGAAGCGGCACTCCCCCCCTTCAAGGTTGACGTTCATCAGCCGCACGTCGGCCTGCACGTTCTCGCCATAGGTTATGACGCGGCGGTCCTCGATCTGCCCGACCAGCTCCTGCACCGTCGGGTGGTCGATGCACATCACCGAGAAGCCATAGAAGGGCAGGTTCTCGACCAGCGCACGGAACGCCCTCTTGATGGCGTCGAAGGTGCCGAAATGGTCGAGATGCTCGGGGTCGATGTTGGTGACGATCGCGACATCGGCGGGGAGCTTGAGGAAGGTTCCGTCGCTCTCGTCAGCCTCGACAACCATCCAGTCGCCGCCGCCGAGGCGCGCGTTGGTGCCATAGGCGTTGATGATGCCGCCGTTGATAACCGTGGGATCGAGCCCGCCCTTGTCGAGCAGCGTCGCGACCAGCGAGGTCGTCGTCGTCTTGCCGTGAGTTCCGGCGATGGCGACGCAGCTCTTGAGGCGCATCAGCTCGGCGAGCATCTCGGCGCGGCGCACCACCGGAATGCGCGCCTCGCGCGCCGCCATCAGCTCCGGGTTGTCGCGGCGGATAGCGGTCGAGACCACCACCACGGCTGCATCGGCAACATTTTTTGCCTCATGCCCGACGAAACAGATGACCCCCTTCTCGCGCAGGCGCTTGACGTTGGCGTTATCGGAGGCGTCCGAGCCCTGCACCGTGTAGCCGAGATTGGCCAGAACCTCGGCGATGCCGGACATGCCGATGCCGCCGATGCCGATGAAATGGATGGGGCCGGTCTCGCGCGGTATCTTCATGGCTCAGCTTCGGTTCGTAATACGGAAACTCGTCCTGCCGGGCCGTCCATGCGGACGATTCGCGGCCGGAAATGGCTTTCGGATGGCCTATCAGGCCTTGCCGATCAAGGAAAGAACCTCACTGGCGAGGCGTGAAGCGGCATCGGCGATCCCCACCTTCTTTGCCGCCGCCGCCATGCGCGGCAGGCGCTCGGGGTCTTCCGCAAGACGCTGGATTACCTCCGCGAGCGAGATCGGGGTCAATGCGCTCTGAGGAATGGCGATCGCGCCGCCGGCCGTCGCCAGCACTTCCGCGTTCGCCGCCTGATCCTGATCAAGTGCGCCGGGCAGCGGTACGAGAATACCCGGCCGCCCGATCACCGAAAGCTCCGAAACAGTCGAGGCTCCGGCCCGCGCGATCACGAGATGCGCCCCCGCCATACGAACCGGCAGATCGGTGAAGAAGTGCTGCACGAGATGCTTCATCCCGAGCTTCTCGTAGGCCTTGTTGACGCGCAGGACATCCTCGTCGCGCGCCTGCTGGATGATCTGGATGCGCCCGCGCAAAGCTTCCGGCACATGGTGGAAGGCGTTCGGCACTACATCGCTCATCACGCGCGCGCCCTGACTGCCGCCGAATACGAGAATACGCAGCGGCCCTTCCGCGGTGAGCGGAGGATACGCCGTCTCCGCCGCATGGATCACGGGCCGGCGGACGGGATTGCCCGTCTCGAATGTCTTGTCCGAAAAGAGGTTTTCCTTGAGAGGAAATCCCGTCGCGATGCGGCTCACACGCGGCGCAAGAAAGCGGTTGGCACGCCCCATCACCGCGTTGCCCTCGTGGATCAATGTCGGAACGCCGGCGAAATGCGCGGCGAGAATGGGCGGAACAGTGGGGTAGCCGCCGAAACCGACGACGGCGGCCGGCTTAATCTTCGCGATCAGCTTGCGCGCCTGCATGAAGCCCTTGAGCAGCCGCCAGGCGCCTCGGATCTTCGAATCAAGCCCGCTGCCCGTCACCGTGCCGGCAATGATGGTGTGGACATCGCCGGGAAAGCGTTCGATCCAGGCGTCGACACGGGTGTCGGTGACCAGTTCGACCTGCCGACCGCGTTGGGTCAGCGCTTCGGCCAGCGCCTCGGCGGGAAAGAGATGGCCGCCGGTTCCCCCGGCAGCAAGAAGGATCGGACGTTTGGTGTCAGGCATGGCTTAATCGTCCCGTGCCGGCAGGATAAGGCGTCTCGGCGGTGCTCATCCGTTCCATAATCGCAGCTTTGGGGCGTTTTCGCGTCACGGCCAGCAAGAGCCCGGTGGTGATCGCGACCGAAAGCAACGACGAGCCGCCGTAGGAGAGGAAAGGCAGGGTCATGCCTTTCGGCGGAATGAGATTGAGGTTCACCGCCATATTGATGAAGCTCTGAAGCCCGAAGAGCATCACCAGCGCCGCGCCCGCCATGCGGCAGAACGGATCGGAATTGGCTCGCGCCGCAATCATCCCGCGCACGACAATGAACGCGAAAATCGACACGACGAGGATGCAGGTGATGGCGCCGAATTCCTCACCAATCACCGAGAACAGGAAGTCCGTGTGACTGTCGGGGAGTGAGCGCTTGACAATGCCCTCACCCGGCCCGCGCCCGAACCAGCCACCGGAAACGAAACTGTCGAGCGCCATGTCGGTCTGGAAGGTGTCGCCGTTGCCCTTGTTGAGAAACCGGTCGATGCGATCCGTGACGTGCGGCAAGAAGCGATAGGCCGCGAACAGGCCCAGCATGCCGCCGCCCGCGAGACCGACAACCCAGAGAAAGTGCAGCCCTGCAAGAAAAAAGAGCCCGCACCAGACGGTGGCGATCAGGATCGTCTGTCCAAGGTCGGGCTGGCGGATCAGCGGCACCACCACCAGCGGCAGCAGCAGGAACGCGACCACGAGGGAAGGCATGTCTTTCCGTGTCTGCCGCTCGGAAAAGGCCCAGGCGGCGAGGATGGCAAAGGCCGGCTTGACGAGTTCGGACGGCTGAAGCGAGAAGCCCGGCAGGTTGATCCAGCGCCGCGCACCCTTGACCTCCGCACCGAAGAACAGCGTGAAGATGACGAGACCCATCCCGACAAGGAACAGCAGCAGCGCGAAACGGCGTACCTGTCGCGGATCGAGGAACGACAGCGTGACCATCAACGAGCCGCACACGACCAGAAAGAAGGCTTGCTTGTTGACGAAGTGAAAGGTCGGCAGGCCGAGCTTACCGGCCACGGGTGGATAGGCCGCGAGGCCGAACAGGAAGCCGAACACCATGAGCGCGACGAAAGAGAACAGCAGCCATCGGTCGATGGTCCACCACCATTCCCCGAAGGTCGTGCGTTCCGCGCGCGTTACCATTGGCCCTCTCAGCGGGGCCCCGGCCCCTCACGTCACAGGCTTGAAGCCTTTCAGTCCTGTCGCGAGTTCGCGGAAAGTATTGCCGCGCACCTCGAAATTCGGAAACTGATCAAAGGAGGCGCAAGAAGGTGAAAGAAGGATTACCGGCTCGTCAAAATCCGCGTCGGATGCATCGGAAGCGGCTGATTCGAGGGCCTTTTGCAGCGTCCCGGCTACGACATGGGGAACCTTGCCATCAAGCGTCCGGGCGAACTCCGGCGCAGCCTCGCCGATGAGATAAGCCTTGGCGATGCGGGCAAAATAGGGCTCCAGCGCGGTGATGCCGCCCGCCTTGGGCTTGCCGCCGAGAATCCAGAAAATCCCCTTTTCGAACGAGAGCAGCGCCTTCTCGGTCGAATCGGCGTTCGTCGCCTTCGAATCGTTGACCAGGATCGCCTTGCCGACCCGGCCAACCTGTTCCATGCGATGCGCAAGGCCGGGGAAGGAGGACAGCCCTTTCTGGATCGTCGCCTCATCGAGTCCGAGGCTCATGCAGGCCGCGACCGCAGCCGCCGCGTTTTGGGCGTTGTGATCGCCGCGCAGCGAGCCGATGCCGGTCAGGTCCGCAAGCTTCCGCCCGTGTCCGCGCCACGCGAAAATCTCGCGTCCGCGCACATGGATGCCGGCACCAAGTGTTTCCTTCAGGGAAATCCGCACGATCGGCTTGCCAGAGTGATCGCCGCGCACTGCGATCGCCTCGCAGAAGTCGTCGTCGACGCCGATGATCGCACGATCCGCAAACTTCACGAGCCGTGCCTTGACGCCCGCATAGTTCTCCATCGTCCCATGCCGGTCGATGTGATCGGGCGAGAGGTTGAGAAGGATGCCGATCGAAGGCTGGAGCGAGGGCGTGAGGTCGATCTGGTAGGACGACATCTCGATCACATGAATGCGTCCCGCCGCAGGCGGCTCAAGCGCCAGGATCGGTGTGCCGATATTGCCGCCGAGCTGCACGTCCTTGCCCGCCTGCTTCAGGATGTGGGCGATCAGCGCCGTCGTGGTTGACTTGCCGTTGGTGCCGGTAATCGCGACGAAGGCTGCGGCAGGCGCGCAGCGTTGGCGCTCCCGGGCAAAAACCTCGACATCGCCGATGATCTCGACGCCCGCTTTCCGAGCAAGCTTCGCGCTCCAGTGTGGCTCCGGATGGGTTAGCGGCACGCCGGGGGCAAGCACCAGCGCCGCGAAGCCTGACCAATCGAGATGGCGAAGATCAATGGCCTCGAAACCGGCATCCTTCGCTTTGGCAATCGCTTTCTCGGCATCGTCCCAGACGATCACCTGCGCGCCACCTGCCCTGAGCGAGGCCGCGGTCGCCAAGCCGGAACCACCAAGACCGAACAGTGCGACGCGCTTGCCGCGAAAGGTTTCGGCTGGTGTCATGGCGTCTCCTCCCGACCGTGCGATCGTCCCCGGTTTCGGGGCTCGCCCGTCACGACTTACATCAATCGACGCTCAACGCAATTTCAGCGTGGCGAGCCCGATCAGCGCCAGGATGACCGCGATGATCCAGAAACGGATGACGACCTGCGGCTCCTTCCACCCCTTCTTTTCGTAGTGGTGATGGATCGGCGCCATGCGGAAGACGCGCTTGCCTGTAAGTTTGAACGAGGCGACCTGGATGATGACGCTCGCCGCCTCCAGCACAAACAACCCGCCGACGATCGCGAAAACGATCTCGTGCTTGGTTGCGACCGCGACCGTGCCGAGAAGACCGCCGAGCGCGAGGCTGCCTGTGTCGCCCATGAAGATTTGCGCCGGCGGGGCGTTGAACCACAGGAAGCCGAGCCCCGCGCCGATGACTGCGCCGAGGATCACCGCGATCTCGCCGGTGCGCGGGATGAAATGGATCTGGAGATAACTCGAAAACACCGCGTTGCCCGAAAGGTAGGCGATGAAGCCGAAGGTCCCGGCCGCGATCATCACCGGGACGATGGCAAGACCGTCGAGCCCGTCGGTGAGGTTCACCGCATTGCCGGCCGCCACAACGACGAAAACCGCGAAGACGATGAAGAACGTTCCGAGATTGATGAGCACGTCCTTGAAAACCGGGAGCGCCACCGTGCCGGCGAGCGCAGGCGGGAAGTTACGGGTGATGAAATAGCACGCGACCGCTGCGATAACCGCCTCCAACGCCAAGCGCGCCTTGGAGGAGAACCCCTTGTGCGATTGCTTCGTCACCTTGAGGAAATCGTCGTAGAAGCCGATGGCGCCGAACCCGAGCGTGACGCCCAGCACCGCCCACACGAAAGGGTTGGTGAGATTGGCCCAGAGCAGGGTCGAAACGACGATACCGGAGAGGATCATCAGCCCGCCCATCGTCGGCGTGCCGCGCTTCATGAGGTGCGATTCCGGCCCGTCCTCGCGGATTGGCTGGCCCTTCCCCTGCTTGACACGCAGGGTATCGATGATCGCGGGTCCGAACATCATCACGAAGAACAACGCGGTGATGGTCGCCGCGCCTGCCCTGAAAGTGATGTAGCGGAAGATGTTGAGCGGACCGAAGGTGCTCGCGAAATCCGAAAGCCAGAAAAACATGCCGTTCCTTCCCAAACCGCCGGGAACTATTCGTCCGCCGGGGCCGCCCCTTTCACCGCGAAACGCGATTTCAGTTCCGTGACCACCTTGGCCATTTTCGAGCCGAGCGAGCCCTTCACCATCACCACATCGCCGGGCTGAACGGCCGCAGCAACCAGCGGCGCGAGCTTTTCCGACGCCTCCGCATACGCTCCCCGGCGGTTGGCAGGCAAGGCCGAATAGAGCTCGCGCATCAGCGGACCACACGCGAAGACCAGATCAATATCGTTTTCCACAACAGGTCCGGCCAGTCCGGCATGAAGCGCACCCGCTTCGGGGCCGAGTTCGAGCATGTCGCCCATGACCGCGATCCGCCGTCCGCGCGAGCCGACCGGCGTGCCCCCGGCCACGGCCAGGGCCGCACGCATTGAGGTCGGGTTCGCATTGTAGCTCTCGTCGATCAGCGAGAAGGTCTTCTTGCCCACATGCAGCGCCAGCCGCTTGCCACGCCCCTCGACCGATCCGAAATCCTGCAAAGAGAGCGCGGTCAGCGCAAGATCGGCACCGACGGCATGGGCTGCGCCGAGCACGGCCAGCGAGTTCATGATGAAGTGCCGGCCCGGCGCGCCGACGCGGTAATTTACCGGCACGCCGAAAACTTCCGCGGAAACGAGGCTGAAATCGGCATCGAGATGGATATCGCGCAGCCGGATGTCGGCGTTCTCGCTTGTCCCGAAGCGAACGATCCGTCCCGCCCGGCTCGCGGCCGCATGGGCGGCGAGGCGCGCGGCAAGCGGATTGTCGGCGTTGATGATCGCGACGCCTCCTTGTTCGAGGCCCGCGAAAACCTCGCCCTTGGCATCCGCAATTCCCTCGATGGCATGGAACTGCGCCAGATGCACAGGCTCGACCGTGGTGACGATGGCGACATGCGGGCGCACCATCGCCGTGAGCGGGAGGATCTCGAACGGGTTCGACATGCCGATCTCGAACACGCCGAATTCGGCGTCCGCCGGCATCCGCGCCAGCGTCAGCGGCACGCCCCAATGGTTGTTGTAGGAGGCGACGGAGGCATGGACGCTGCCCGCGCGCGAGAGCGCGATGCGCAGCATTTCCTTGGTCGAGGTCTTGCCGACCGAGCCGGTCACGGCCACAACCGGGCCGCTCATCCTGGCGCGAGAGGCAACGCCGAGTCGTTCCATCGACCGCAGCACGTCGTCAACGATGACCAGCGGCGCGCTGGGATCGAAATCTCTCGCATGGGCCTCGTCCACCACCGCAAGCGCAGCGCCTTTCTCGATGGCGGAGGCGACGAAGCGATGGCCGTCATGCACATCGCCCTTGATCGCAAAGAAAAGGGCGCCCGGCTCAAGCGTGCGCGTGTCGATCGAGATCGACATGACGTCACTAGCAAGGGTGCCACCGGCTCGACCGCCAAGGAGCGTCGGCAGCGCCGCAGCATGCCATAGCGGCGCAGGCATCTTCGCGCGAGCCTCAATGGATCTCATACGTTTCGGCTCCTGGTTCTGGCCGCCGCCGAACGCGGCAATCGCCTCGCGCGCGACCTCGTGATCGGAGAACGGATGGACCGCCGTCCCGATGATCTGGCCTGGCTCGTGTCCTTTGCCCGCGATCACCAGCGCATCGCCCGGCTCCAATCGCTGTATCCCCTCGCGGATCGCCTCGGCGCGGTCGCCGATCTCGATGCCGCCGGGGCAGGCCGCCATGACCTGCGCCCGGATCGACGCCGGGTCTTCGGTGCGCGGGTTGTCGTCCGTTACGATGACGACATCGGCCTTGTCCGCCGCGATCCTGCCCATGATCGGCCGCTTGCCGGCATCCCGGTCCCCGCCGCAGCCGAACACGACGATCAGCTTGCCGGAAACGAAGGGACGCAGCGCGGAAAGGGCGTAGGAAAGCGCTTCCGGCTTGTGCGCGTAATCGACGAAAACCGGCGCGGCGTTGAACACGCCGACCCGTTCGAGGCGCCCCGGAACGCCGTTGAGCGCGCCCAGCGCCTTGAACACATCCTTGGGCCGTTCGCCGACGGAAAGCGCAAGCGCGGCGGCGACCGCCACGTTCTCAATCTGGAACGTGCCGATCAGCGGCACGTGCACCGGGTATTTCCGCGTGCGGTAGCGGAAGGTGACGTTCTGCCCGAAGCCGTCGGCCTCGACGTTCGACACCGCGAGGTCCTCGCCACGCCGGCCCACGGTCCAGGCCTGGCGTCCGGCAATCGCCGCCGCGACTGCGGCCTCCGCGCCGCGATCCCCGTCGAGATTGATGATCGCGGGGAGGCCCTCCGGCAGCAAGCGCTCGAATAGCTTGAGTTTGGCTGAAAAGTAGTCCTCGATTGTGGCGTGATAGTCGAGGTGATCGCGTCCGAGGTTGGTGAAGGCAGCTGCGGAGAGCCGCACCCCGTCGAGCCGCGCCTGATCGAGCCCGTGGCTCGATGCCTCCATTGCAAGATGCGTGACGCCTTCCCGCGCCAGATGATCGAGCGTGCGATGAAGCGTGATCGGATCCGGTGTCGTCAGCGAGCCATAACCGGCGCCGTCCGGCCCGATGAGACCGAGGGTGCCAAGCGAGGCCGCCTTGCGCCCGCAGGCTACGAGAATCTGCCGCGTGAATTCGGCGACCGAGGTCTTGCCCGCCGTGCCGGTGACGGCAACGATGGTCTTAGGCTGGAGCGGGAAGAGGTAGGCGGCACTTTTCGACAGCGCGAGTCGCATGTCCCGCGTCCGCAGATAGAGCACGACCCGATCGAGATCGGCCGGGCGCGGCCCCGCACCGACGATCGCAATGGCGCCGGCCGCCACGGCGGCTGGAATGAACCGGGCGCCGTCGATTTTCGTTCCCGGCATCGCGAAGAAGACGAAACCCGGCTCGACCTGACGACTGTCGGAGGCGATCCCGGCGACGGGAACATCGCGGTAGTGCCCTGCGTCCATGTCGAAAGAAGCGGCAAGACCGCCGAGCGTCGGGCGGCGATCGTCGGATGATAGGGTCTCGTATTCCGGCATCGGCAATCCGTTCCGCGACTTACCGGCTTATTGCCGGACCGGCATAGCCCCGGTCCGCGCAATCAGCGGGAAAGGCTGACGCGGCAGTTCGAAATTCGTTTCAAGTCCCAGCATCGGCCCGATACGCTCGACAATACGGCCCGTCGTGGGAGCGGCGTTCCAGCCGGAGGTGGCATAGCCGTGAGTCTCCGGCAAGCCCTTGGGTTCGTCCAAAATTGTGAGCAAAATATAGCGGGGTTTGTCCGCCGGCATCACGGCCATGAAGGCGTTGAACAAACGGTTCTTGGAATAGCGACCGCCGATGACCTTTTCCGACGTGCCCGTCTTGCCGCCCAGATAATAGCCGGGGATATCCGCGCGCGTCGCCGAGCCCTTCTCGGCATTGAGTCGCATCACGTAGCGCATCATCTCCGAAGTCTCGGGCTTGAGAACGCGCGTTGCAAGTGCCTCGGCTTCCTCGCGCGAGCGTTTGAGATAGGTCGGCGGGATCATCTTGCCGCCGTTGACGAGTGCTGCCGTCGCAACCGCCGCCTGCAACGGCGCGACGGCAAGGCCGTGCCCGAAAGAGATCGTGACCGTGTTGAGTTCACCCCAGTTCGCAGGCTTGATCGGCTCGGAACTCTCGGGCAGCTCGGTACGCATGCGATCGAGCTGGCCCATCTTCCTCAGGAAGGCCTTGTGCCCATCGACACCCACCGTCAGCGCCATCCGCGCCGTGCCGATGTTGGAGGAATAGATGAAGATCTCCGGCACCGAAAGCGGCCGCCCCTTGCCGTGGTAATCGCCGATCTTGAACCGACCGTATCGCAAGGGGCGTGAGGCGTCGAACACGGAGGTGATCTTCACCTTGCCCGAATCGAGCGCCATCGCCGTCGTCAGCGCCTTGAACGTCGAGCCCATCTCGTAGACGCCGACCTGAAGCCGGTTGATGTTGTCGGGCTTGAGTGCATCCGCCGGGCTGTTCGGATCGTAGTCCGGCAGGCTGACATGGCTGATGATCTCACCGGTATCGACATCGAGCACCAGCGCCGCGCCCGCCTTGGCCTTGTACTTGTCCACTGCGAAAGCAAGTTCTTCACGAACCGCATGCGTCACGCGGACGTCGAGCGCGAGTTCGACCGCCTTCATGTCGCCGGTCGTCTGCACCAGCCCGGCGCCCTTCAGGTCGTTGAGCCCCTGCCCGTCGATGTATTTCTCGATGCCGGCAATGCCGTTATTGTCGATATTGGCGAAACCGAGCACATGCGCACCGATCTTGCCGTTCGGATAGACGCGTTTGTTCTCCGGCAGGAAACCAAGGCCGGGGATGCCGAGGCGATGCACTTCCGCCTGCTGTTTCGGCGTCACCTCGCGCTTGATCCAGACGAAGCCGTTCTTCTTGCCGAGTTTCTCGCGCAGCTCGCGTCCGTCGAGATCGGGGAAGACGGCGTTGATGAGTTCGGCCGCCTCATCCTTGTCGATCACCTTGCGCGGGTCGGCGAAGATCGAGGTGGTCTTCACGTCCGTCGCCATCGTGACGCCCGCGCGGTCAACGATGGTGGGGCGTGCGGTCGAGATCGAGCCTTGGGTCAACCGACCGATGGTCGAGGGCTCCTCGCTGCGCACGTTGAGCAGCACCAGGCGACCGGCTAGGAGCGAGAACATCCCTCCGAACGCCAGCGCGACCAGAATCATCCGGGCCGGCAGCTTCTCCGTGCGCACGGTGAACAGCGCCCGCAGAATGCCCATCGGGCTCGGCAGGGGAAGCCGCGGCATCGACACTCGAGGGAGAGGAACGGAAAAACGCATCGGCATCCCTCAGCGGATCAGTTTCTTCAGGAAGCCGGTCAACCCGCCGCTCTCGCTGCGCTGGACGGGGGGCGGCGCGGTGTTGCCGACCGGTGCCGGTGGCGTCAGGCGTGAGGGCGCGCCGGTTGCGATTTTCGAAGGGGTCTTGGCCTTGTCCGGCGTCTTCTTGGCCTGACCCGGCTTGGTGGCCGGCGTCGTGGTCGTCGACTTCGGACGCGACGCCCCCGCGGGCGAGATGCTCGCCGTCGTCGAGCCCTTTGAGGATCTTGCTGTCCTGGACGCATTGTCCGGCGTCGAGATCGAGCCAGTCAGAAGATCGTCGATCTTGTCTGTATTGACCGGGGCGACAGGCACATCCTTCGCCTCGACGACCTGCCGCGCCGACAGCGCCTGCATCCCTGTCTCGGGCTTGGCAAGGAGTTGGAGTCGCTCTGGCCGGTTGAGCAAATGCCATTCCGCCTTGAGAATGGCGATGGCGTCGCGCTCGCGCTGGAGTTCGGTCTCGCGCTTGCGCAGTTTCTCGGTGACGAGAATGGTCTCGTATTTCACCGAATAGGCCCAGGTCGCGGAGCCGATCAGCGCGGCAAGTGCGAGCACGTTGAGGAAGCGGATCACCGGCGGCCTCCCTTATGGCGCGACCAGCCTTTTTCATCCGGCAGGCGGGTGAGCGCGAAAATCCCGTCATCTTCGGGCTGCGCTGGCGAAGCGGTGCGGATCGCACAGCGCAGCTTGGCGGAGCGCGCACGCGGATTGCGCTTCAGCTCGTCCTCGCCCGCCGTCACTGGCCATTTGCCCTCGATGCGGAAGGTTGCAACCGTGCTCGCCTGCACCGGCGCATAACGCGAGCCGCCGCCCCGGCCGGAGCGAGCAGCGAAAAACTGCTTCACAATCCGGTCCTCAAGGCTGTGGAAGCTGACGATCACCAGCCGCCCACCCGGTTTCAGCAGCCGCTCCGCCGCGTGAAGCGCCGTTGCGAGCTCGCCGAGTTCCTCATTCACCGCGATGCGCAACGCCTGAAAGCTCCGCGTCGCCGGGTGAATGTCTCCGGGGCGGGTGCGCACCACCCGCGCGATCATGTCAGCGAGCTGCCGTGTCGTCGCGAACGACTGCTTCTTCCGATCCGCGATAATGGCGCGCGCGATCACGCGGCTGAGCCGCTCCTCGCCATAGTGAAACAGGATGTCCGCGATCCGGGTTTCGGACGCATGGTTCACGATGTCCGCCGCCGTCTCGCCCTGCCCGCTCATCCGCATGTCGAGCGGGCCGTCATTGCGGAAGGAGAAGCCACGGATCGCCTGGTCGAGCTGCATCGAGGAGACACCGATATCAAGGACGATGCCGTCGAACGGGCCGATGCCCGCTCCGGCGGCCGCCGTCTCCATGTTCGAGAATTCGGTTTCGCGGAGGATGAGCCGCCCGCCCGAGGCCGCGACGAGCCCCTGCCCTCCGGCGATCGCGGTGGGGTCCCGGTCAAGCGCGAGCACCCGATTAGCCGGATTGGCATCGAGAAGCGCGCGCGTGTAGCCGCCGGCGCCGAACGTACCGTCAAGATAAACGCCGGGTTCGCCCGCCTTGAGCGCGGCGAGCACCTCGTCGAGCAGAACGGGGATGTGTGGCGCTTCGGCTGATTGAGGGAGGGAGACATGCCGGGCCGGTCCGCCGTCGGCCCCTCCTGAAGAAGCGCCGTGACCCGTCATGTCCCCCGTTCCCCGTTTCCAGAACCTCCGCCCCCTGTGAGCCGCTGCGGCCCACGCCCCGAGAGGTCGGCTCTGAGTTCGCGCAGACTCGCCTTTGCCTCGGCAAGATGCGCGGAAAACCGGCTCGGCTCCCAGATCCGGAACTTGTCGCCCAGTCCTACGAACACCACATCCGACGTGATGCCCGCATAGGCCTTGAAGCGTTCCGGCAGCATGACGCGGCCTTCGGGATCGGGTTTCAGCGTTTCCGCACCGCCGAGCAGCGCGGTCGCGATCAGATCGCGCGCCTCCGAATAGGCCGGGTAGCGCTCGATCAGCCCGTCGATTTCCCGAAGCAGCCGGTTGCCGCCCGCCTCCAGCGCCGGAAGCTCCAGCGCCTGATGGACGAAAAGACCCGGATACTGATCGGCCTCGAGAACGGCGCGGAACGGTGCCGGGATCGACACCCTTCCCTTCCCGTCCAAGCGGCCCGGAATGGTCGACAGAAAACGCATTACGCAACAACGCCTTGGCCAGAAGCCCGCCCGAAATCCGGGCGCATGGCGTCATCAAGGCGGGTTCTGCCCCGCCATGATCGCCATCAATTCTTGGGCATTCATGGGCTAACATGGGAATTCATGGGCGTCAACGCGGAACTCTGCGCACGCAACGCCGGAGACGCGCGCATCGGCGATCCCACCACGAAAGATTTAAGAAAGGGTTCGGTAGGGTTAAGGAGGTGTGGAAGAATAAAAATCCAGTCAGCCTGTAAGCCGGGTTCTGTATGGCCCCGCCTCGCGGCGGAACGTGGCGGCCATTCATCTGGGACCCGGCTCGCGCCGCGCCTCCTGCAACCAACCCGGATGGCTGGAGCGGAGCCTCCTGCGCCTTGCGGCGCGCGCCATCCCTATTCGGTTTTGCTCCCGGTGGGGTTTGCCCTGCCATCGCCGTTGCCGGCGACGCGGTGCGCTCTTGCCGCACCTTTTCACCCTTACCGGAACCTGCCCGGCGGTATCTTTTCTGTGGCACTTTCCCTGGGGTCGCCCCCGGCGGCCGTTAGCCGCCACCGCTTCTCCATGGAGCCCGGACTTTCCTCGAAGCCTTGAAGGGCCCCGCGGCCGCCCGGCCGACTGGATGGCTTTCGCTTGGGGGAAAACCGGCGTCAGGTCAATGCGCGATTTTTTTGACACGCTATGGTCATTTTTCGGAACCAGTCTCGCCATTGTGCGTTAGCGCACTTGAGGTTGCGTTACGGGCATGGAAAGGTTCCAAGGTCTGAATCCGCTTTTCAGGGAGAGCATCATGCGAAAGATTATGTCGGTTGCCGCGATCGCGGTTGTGGCGGCGAGCCTCGGAGCCTGCACGGCGCGTGAAGAGCGCGCGGCTTCGGGCGCGGCGGTTGGCGCTGTCGCCGGCGGCCTGATCGGCGCGGCCGTGACGGGCCGTGGCGGCGGCGCGCTGGCCGGTGCGGCCATCGGCGCGGCGAGCGGAGCGATCATCGCCGATGCCACCCGCCCGCGTCGCGAGTGCATCCGCGTCCGCTACGACGCCTATGGCAACGCCTACTGCACGCGCTATCGCCGCGTTTACTGATCGCCGAACAGCGTTTGAAACGAGACATGGCGGGGGTAAATTCCCGCTATGTCTGATTCTGAGCCCTCGCCGGAGCCCAAACCGGATTCGCCACATGCGGATCGCATCCATCCCTCGCCCAACCACGGCGAGCGGCGCGGCACCAAATGTCCGGACAGCATCATCCTCCACTACACCGGTATGGCCAGTGCGTCAGGGGCGCTGCTCTGGCTCGCGAACCCGGTCTCGGAAGTCTCCTGCCACTACTTCGTGTTCGAGGACGGGCGCATCTGGCAGATGGTGCCCGAGAGCCGCCGCGCCTGGCATGCCGGCAAATCAAGCTGGCATGGCGAGACCGACATGAACTCGCGCTCGATCGGCATCGAGATCGCGAATGCCGGGCATGACTTGTCCAAGATGCCGCCGGAACCCGGCGATTATCCTGATTTTCCCGATGTTCAGATCGAAGCTCTGATCCGCCTTGTCGCCGATATCAAGGCGCGCTGGTCGATCCCCGATGCGCGCATTCTCGCCCATTCCGATATCGCGCCGGGCCGCAAGGTCGATCCCGGCGAGCGATTCCCGTGGGAGAGGCTGGCAGCTGCGGGTCTGGGGCTGTGGCCGAAGCCAGCCCCGCAAAGCCCGACCATCCTTGCCGCCTATCGCGCGGGCGATGAGGGTATGCCCGTTGCTGCGCTGCAGTCCATGCTCGCCAAGTTCGGATACGGCATCGAAATCACAGGCGTTTACGATCAACGCACTGTTGATGTCGTCACCGCCTTCCAGCGCCACTGGCGGCAGGGGAAGGTGGATGGCGTGGCGGATGGGGAGACGCTGGGGGTGTTGCGGGAACTAATAGGGTTATCGGAGGCAAAGGCATGACATTTCGCAGCGCTTCCCACGCCAGTTTCATCGCACTAATGCTTGCGATAGCGGCAACGTCAGCGCGATCTCAGCAAGTCGAATTATGCGGTCGCGCAGCAAAGTCGATCGACCATCTCGAGTTCCAACTCCGGCGTGACGAGGCAACTCTTTTAGGTCAAACGCCGCACTATAAATCCTATAGAAAGGGGCCAGACGGAACGCACTGGCTATTCACTGTTCCGACACACCCAGCCCACCCGGCGGTTGCCTGCACGAGAGTTGGCATGACGGATTCAGCCATCACCGTGCTCCACACCGACGTCCAATGTTTTGCTGAAAAAGCCGCCTGCGATCGGCTTGCAGAGGAAATCCGGGAGAGGCATCGCGAAATTGGGGACAGCGCCAAAGCGCAAGTCGAATAGAGGAAAACAAGTCCGATTTTCGCGAATTTCACCCCTGAATCACTCTGATGCTCACTCCGCCGCGACGTTATACCCCGCCGGATCGTAATTGAGGATCGGCGAGAGCCAGCGCTCCACTTCGCGGATGTCCATGCCCTTGCGCGCGGCGTAATCCTCCACCTGATCGCGCTCCACTTTCGCCACGCCGAAGTAATGGCTCTCGGGGTGGCTGAAATAGAGCCCGGAAACCGAGGCCCCCGGCCACATGGCGTAGCTCTCGGTGAGCTTGACGCCGATGCGCCGCTCCGCCGCGAGCAGGTCGAAAAGCTGGCGCTTTTCCGTGTGGTCCGGCTGCGCGGGATAACCCGGCGCGGGGCGGATGCCGTCGTAAGGCTCGGTGATAAGGTCCTCGTTCGAGTAGTTCTCATCCGGCGCGTAGGCCCAGAATTCCTTGCGCACGCGCTCGTGCATGCGCTCGGCGAAGGCCTCGGCGAGCCGGTCGGCCAGCGCCTTGGCCATGATCGAGGAATAATCGTCGTTCCGCCCCTTGAGCTTGTCGGCGATGCGATCCTCGCCGATGCCGGCGGTGACGACGAACGCGCCGAGATAGTCCGGCTTCACACCATGCGGCGCGACGAAATCCGAAAGGCACATATTGGGCCGGCCGTCGCGCTTCGAAAGCTGCTGGCGCAACCCGTGGAACGTCGTCAGCACCTCGGAGCGGCTCTCGCCGGTGTAGAGGCGGATATCGTCGCCGACCGCATTCGCCGGCCAGAAGCCTATGACCGCCTTCGCCTGGAACCAGCGCTCGTCGATGATGCGCCTGAGCATCGCCTGCGCATCCTCCCAGAGCGAGCGCGCGGCCTCGCCCTGCTTCTCGTCTTCGAGAATGGCGGGGAAGCGACCCTTGAGTTCCCAGGTCTGGAAGAACGGCGTCCAGTCGATGTATTTCGCGAGTTCCCCGAGATCGTAGGTCTGGAAAATGCGCGTGCCGGTAAAGCTCGGCTTCGGTGGGGTGTAAGCCGCCCAATCGAGCTTCATCGCGTTTTCGCGCGCTCGCTCGATCGGCAGGCGCAGCTTGTCCGCCTCCGAACGCGCATGGGCTGCGGCCACCTTCTCGTATTCCGCCTTGAGGCCGGCGACGTAATTGTCGTTGCTCTCGGCAGAGAGCAGCGTCGAGACCACGCCGACCGCGCGGCTGGCATCGGTGACATAGACCGCCTGCCCCGCCTTGTAGGCCGGGTGGATCTTCACCGCCGTATGGACGCGGCTCGTCGTCGCGCCGCCGATGAGCAGGGGAATGCTGAACCCCTCGCGCTCCATTTCCGAGGCGACATGCACCATTTCATCCAAACTGGGCGTGATCAGCCCCGAAAGCCCGATGATATCGGCCTTCTCGCGGCGGGCGGCTTCCAGGATGGTCTGGCTCGGCACCATGACGCCGAGGTCGATCACCTCGTAATTGTTGCACTGGAGCACGACGCCGACGATGTTCTTGCCGATATCGTGCACGTCGCCCTTCACCGTCGCCATGATGATCTTGCCGGCAGCAGGCATCTCGGTGAGGCCGGAGGCGCGCTTTTCCGCTTCGAGATAGGGCTGGAGATAGGCGACGGCGGCTTTCATCACGCGCGCCGATTTCACCACCTGCGGCAGGAACATCTTGCCCGCGCCGAAGAGATCGCCCACCACGTTCATGCCGGCCATCAGCGGGCCTTCGATGACGTGCAGCGGCTTTTCGGCCCCCTGCCGCGCGGTTTCGGTATCCTCCTCGATAAAGGCGGTGATACCGTTCACCAGCGCATGTTCGAGCCGCTTCTCGACGGGCAGTTCCCGCCAGACGAGATCCTGCGTCTTCACCTCGCCCTTGCCGTCACCCTTGAAGCGGGGCGCGGCATCGAGGAGCCGCTCGGTCGCGTCCCGACGGCGGTTGAGGACGACATCCTCGCACAATTCGCGGAGTTCGGGATCGAGGTTGTCATAAACCGCGAGCTGGCCGGCGTTGACGATGCCCATATCCATGCCGAGCCGGATCGCATGATAGAGGAACACGCAGTGCATCGCCTCGCGTACCGGCTCGTTGCCACGGAAAGAAAACGAGAGGTTCGAGATGCCGCCGGAGATATGTGCGTGCGGCAGGTTCTCGCGGATGAACTTCGTCGCATCAAGGAAATCGACGCCGTAATTGTCGTGCTCCTCGATGCCGGTCGCCACAGCGAAAACGTTCGGATCGAAGATGATGTCCTCGGGCGGAAAGCCGACGTCCTTCGTCAGGATATCGTAGGCGCGTCGGCAGATCTCCGCCTTGCGCGCGTAAGTATCTGCCTGCCCCTTCTCGTCGAAGGCCATGACGACGACCGCCGCGCCATAAGCGCGTACCTTCCGCGCTTCGGCGACGAACTTCTCGACGCCCTCCTTCATCGAGATCGAATTGACGATGCCCTTGCCCTGAATGCACTTCAGGCCTGCTTCGATGACATTGAACTTCGACGAATCCACCATCACCGGCACGCGGGCGATATCCGGTTCGGCCGCGACGAGGTTGAGGAATTCGACCATCGCCTTTTCCGAATCGAGCAGGCCCTCGTCCATGTTCACATCAATGACCTGTGCGCCGTTGGCGACCTGATCGCGCGCGACATCGAGTGCCTCGGCGAGCCGGCCTTCCTTGATGAGCTTCCGGAATTTCGCCGAGCCGGTGACGTTCGTGCGCTCGCCGACGTTCACGAAAGGAATGGTTTCGTCGAGCACGAAAGGCTCCAACCCGGAAAGCCGCAGCAGCGGCTTGATGTTGGGGATCGCACGCGGGGCCTTGTTCTTCACGGCTTCAGCGATGGCGCGGATGTGATCGGGCGTCGTGCCGCAGCAACCGCCGACAAGATTGACGAGGCCGCTCTCTGCGAATTCGCCGATCAGGGCCGCTGTCGCCGCAGGGCTCTCGTCGTAGAGGCCGAACTCGTTCGGCAACCCTGCATTCGGATAGGCGCAGATGAGGGTATCCGCGACGCGGGAGATCTCGGCGATATGCGCGCGCATCTCACGCGCGCCGAGCGCGCAGTTGAGACCGATCGAGAACGGATCGGCATGGCGCAGCGAGTGCCAGAAGGCGGTCGGCGTCTGGCCGGAAAGCGTGCGCCCGGAAAGATCGGTGATCGTGCCGGAAATCATCACAGGGAGCGGATTACCGGTCTTCTCGAACACCTGATTGGCGGCGAACACCGCAGCCTTGGCGTTGAGCGTATCGAAGATTGTCTCGACCAGGATGAGTTCCGCACCGCCATCGACCAAGCCCTGGATCTGTTCACCATAGGCGGCGGCAAGATCGTCGAACGAAACCGCGCGGAAGCCCGGATTGTTCACATCCGGCGAGATCGAGGCCGTACGGTTGGTCGGCCCCACAGCACCGGCGACGAAACGTCGCCGCCGGTCCTGCTTCTCGGCCAACACCGCTGCTTCGCGTGCAAGGCGCGCGCCCTCACGGTTCAACTCGTAGGCGAGCGCTTCCATGCCGTAATCGGCCTGTGCGATGGTCGTCGAGGAAAAGGTATTGGTTTCGACAATATCCGCGCCCGCGAGAAAATATTCGAGGTGAATATCGCGGATCGTATCGGGTTGCGTGAGGATCAGCAGGTCGTTGTTGCCCTTGAGCGGATGGTTCCATTGTGCAAAGCGCGGTCCACGGAAATCCTCCTCCGAGAACTTGCGGTTCTGGATCTCGGTACCCATTGCACCATCGAGAACAAGGATACGCTCACGGGCGGCGGCGGCGAGAGCGGCGCGGATTTCCGCGCCATCAGCTTTGAACGTCATGATCGGGTTCCGGCCTCAGGCGGCAATCTGGGAAGGTTCTGGGCGCAAGCCCAGCATGTGACAGATGGCAAAGACGAGATCGGCCTTGTTCATCGTGTAGAAGTGGAACTCGCTCACGCCGCGATCGAGGAGATCGAACACCTGCTCGACCGCAACCGCGGCGGCGACGAGTCGACGCGTCTCAGCATCGTCGTCGAGCCCCTCAAAACGCGCGGCAAGCCAGTCCGGCACGTCGGTGCCGCAGCGTCGGGCGAAGCTGGCAGCGGTCTTGAAGTTCTGCACGGGGAGGATGCCCGGCACGATCTCGATGTCGATGCCTTTCGCCCGCACCTTGTCGAGATAACGGAAGTAATGATCGTTATCGAAGAAGAACTGCGTGATCGCCCGGGTCGCGCCGGCATCGATTTTACGCTTGAGAAGATCCAGCTCCGCTTCCAGCGAGGGGCTGTCTGGATGCTTCTCGGGGTATGCGGAGACTGCGACCTCGAAATCGCCGATCGCCTTGATTCCCGCGACGAGCCCCACCGAAGACTGATAACCCTCGGGATGCGCCTCGAACGGCGTGCCGAGCCCGGTGACGGGGTCGCCACGCAGCGCGACGATGTGGCGTACGCCGGTTTCCCAATAGGCGCGGACGATCTCGTCCGTCTCCGCCTTGGTGGCAGCGACGCAGGTGAGGTGCGCGGCCGGCTTCAGGCTGGTCTCATCGAGAATGCGCTTCACGGTCTGGTGCGTGCGCTCGCGTGTCGAGCCGCCGGCGCCGTAGGTTACGGAGACAAACCGGGGGCTGAGCGGCGCAAGCCGCTGCACCGAGGCCCAGAGGCTTTCCGCCATCGCCTCGTTCTTTGGCGGGAAGAACTCGAAGGAAATGCCGAGCGGCGACGCCTGCGGCTGGCGGGAGCGGGGATTATACGCGCTCATCTACGCGACCTCTCGTTGGGAACCTGAAACGGATCGGGCGGGAAAATCACCCTGGACACGGGTATCCGCACCAAGCCAGAGCGATACCGCGAGCTTGGCCGCATCGCCCGGCTCGGGCGCCAGAAGCGTGCTCCCGAGCGCGCGCAGCCCGGCATCGGCAAGATAGGCATTGACCTCGCCTTCCGCAAAACCGAGGCGGCGATGGGCGTGCTGGCTGCGCAAGCTCTCCTCGCCATGTGGTGCGAAATCGACCACCAGAAGCCGCCCGCCCGGCCGCAGCGCCCGCGCGGCCTCGCGCACAGCGCGCGCAGGATCGTCGAGGTAATGCAGCACCTGATGCAGGATGACGAGATCGAAGCTGGAAAGATCGGAGGGAAGCGCATAGGCATCGCCCTGCCGAAGTTGCACCTGCCGCAGGCCCGCCGCATCAAGGTTGACGCGCGCAATGCCGAGCATCGCCGGCGAAACGTCAAGCCCGACAGCGCGCGTTGCCTTCGGCGCCAGCATTTCGAGCATCCGGCCGGTGCCGGTTCCGAGATCGAGCACGCCGTCGAACCGCTTCTCGCCGAGCATCGCCAGAACCGCCGCCTCGACGCGCGCTTCCGGCACATGCAGCGCGCGGATGCGATTCCATTCCGAGGCGTGCTGCGCGAAATAGGCCGAAGCCTGCTCGCGACGTTCCGCCCGCACGGCCTCAAGTCGCCGCCGGTCTCCGGCGAGATGGGCATCGGTCGCATCGATCTGCGCCACCACGCCATCGCGGATCGCAAGCGCGATGGCCGTGTCGGCGAGACGGAAAAACGCCCAGGCGCCCTCGCGATGGCGATCCACCAGCCCGGCCTCGACGAGGAGTTTGAGGTGGCGCGACACGCGCGGTTGCGATTGGCCGAGAATGGTCATGAATTCGGTGACGGTCAGTTCGCCTTCGGCCAGCAGCGCGAGGATGCGCAGGCGCGTCGCCTCGCCCGCCGCCTCGAGGGCCGCAAGCAGCGCGGAGAACGGAAAGCCCTTCTGGCTTTCTGGCAGGGAGAACACATCGGCCAAGACCAGCCCTCGCGAACAGCGGACGCGCCATCGCACATCCGCAAAACGATATAAAGATATGTTTATGTGATTTTTGAGAGAGATGCAAGAGAATCATCATGGCCGGACTTTGCCCGGCCATCCAAGACTTCAAGCTCACCTAAGGCATGAATACCCGGCCCAAGACCAGGCACGGCGACCGAGGCGATCTTATCGCCCGAACTTGCGATACTTGATCCGCTTCGGCTCGGCGGCATCGGCACCGAGGCGGCGCTTCTTGTCCTCGATGTAATCCGAGAACGAGCCTTCGAACCATTCGACGTGGCTGTCGCCCTCGAAGGCGAGGATATGCGTCGCGATGCGGTCAAGGAACCAGCGGTCATGGCTGATGATCACGGCGCAGCCCGCGTAATCCTCCAGCGCTTCTTCCAGCGCGCGCAGCGTATCGACGTCGAGATCGTTGGTGGGTTCGTCGAGCAACAGCACATTCGCGCCGGACTTCAGCATCTTGGCGAGGTGAACGCGGTTGCGCTCGCCGCCCGAGAGCATACCGACCTTCTTCTCCTGATCGCCGCCCTTGAAGTTGAACGAGCCGCAATAGGCGCGCGAATGCATCTGCTTCTTGCCGAGGTAGATCACCTCCGCTCCGCCGGAGATTTCCTCCCACACGGTCTTCTTGTCATCGAGCGCGTCGCGGCTCTGGTCGACATAGCCGAGCTTCACGCTGTCACCGACCGTGATGCTGCCGCCATCGGGTTGCTCGACCCCGGTGATCATGCGGAACAGCGTCGTCTTGCCGGCGCCGTTGGGACCGATGACGCCGACGATGCCGCCCGGTGGCAGCTTGAACGAGAGATCCTCAATGAGAAGCTTGTCCTGAAAGCCCTTGTTGAGGTGCTCGAAGTCGATGACGTTGCCGCCAAGCCGCTCGGCGATGGGGATGATGATCTGCGCGGTATCCGGTGCCTTCTCGGACGCCTTGGCCACCAGTTCCTCATAGCGCGTGATGCGAGCCTTGTTCTTGGCCTGCCGCGCCTTGGGGCTGGATGCCACCCATTCCTGCTCGCGCGACATGGTGCGCTGGCGGGCGGCATCCTCGCGACCCTCCTGTTCGAGGCGCTTCTGCTTCTGCTGGAGCCAGGAGGTATAGTTGCCCTCGTAGGGGATGCCCTTGCCGCGATCGAGTTCGAGAATCCAGCCGGTCACATTGTCGAGGAAATAGCGATCGTGGGTCACGATCAGGATCGCGCCGGGGTAGGCCCGGAGATGCGCCTCGAGCCAGTTCACCGTCTCGGCGTCGAGATGGTTGGTGGGCTCGTCGAGGAGCAGGAGCTCCGGCTGCTCGAGCAGCAGCTTGCACAGTGCCACGCGGCGCTTCTCACCGCCCGAGAGCTTGTCCACCGCCCAATCGTCCGGCGGGCAGCGCAGGGCATCCATCGCCTGATCGACCTTCGAATCGAGATCCCACAGGTTCTGGCTGTCGATCTGGTCCTGAAGCTGCGCGCTCTCCTCGGCGGTTTCGTCCGAGTAGTTCATCATGAGTTCGTTGTAACGGTCGAGGATCGCCTGCTTCGCCGCGACGCCGAGCTTCACGTTCTCGCGCACGGTGAGCGCATTGTCGAGCTGCGGCTCCTGCGGCAGGTAGCCGACGCGCGCACCTTCCGCGACCCAGCCATCGCCGGTCCATTCCTTGTCGATGCCAGCCATGATGCGCAGCAGGGTCGATTTACCGGCGCCGTTGACGCCGAGCACGCCGATCTTCGCATCCGGGTAAAAGGAGAGGTGGATGTTCTCCAGAACCTTCTTGCCGCCGGGGTGGACCTTGGTGAGGCCGCGCATGTGATAGATGAACTGACGGGACATCGGGCTTGTTCTTCTCGTTTGCTGAAGGCCGTCGCGGCAGGCTCAGCCCCGCGAACTCGCGCGGAGAGGTAGCAACCGGGCTATCCCGTTTCAAGGCCAAATGAATTCCCGGCAATTTTGGCCATGCAATAACCAAGCATAAAAGGCTTGTGCGGCATGATGGACGATAACCGTTGCATCCGGAGCCGCCATCCATGCCTTCCGCCCTCGCCTCCATCGCGGGAAAAGCGCAGGAAATCCGCGCCCAGTCGCTCTCGACGCTGATGGCGACGCTCGACGCCGTCAAACCCATTTCGGCGATCAGCGGCGCGCTGGCGGACGGTGTCCAGGGTTCAATGCAGTCGGCTGAAGCGGCGATCCGCGCTGTGCTGATTGAGGCGCAGCCGAATGGAAAGGCGCTGATGCAGATCGCCGGCCTGACCGTAGAGGCCGATCTGCCGCCCGAACTTCAGCGCGCTGCGGCAAGCAATCCTGGTCTGCTTCGGCCTGGCACGACGCTTCTTCTGCCTGCGAATACGCTCGTCCGACCCGCGCAGGAACCCGCGACGCTGGTCCAGCTCACGCATACCGGGGTGACCGGTCCGAGCGTCGGCGCACCGCCCCCGCTCGCGAACCCCTTTCCGCCCGGTTCCCTCGGAGCGGCAATCGCGAAAATCGCGGGACTTGCCTTCCCCATCGCGGAGCCCGCCGCGAGCGTTTCAGCATTCCCGCAAGCAATCACGCCCACGCCCGTTCGCAGTGCTCCTCTCGCCCAGCCCTTGCCGGCAGAACTCGCCGCACCGGTCCTTCAGGCTGCGGCCCGGCAGGTTCCGGTCGCGGTGGCCCTGACCCAGCTCCTCGCCGCCCCGGCCTCGAGCATGCCGGAAGCGGTCGGGCATGCACTGACCCAACTCGCAGCAATCCGTGCCAACCCCGAGGCCCTCCGGACACTTGATGGCCTGCGCGAAGCCGTCGCGAAATCCGGTGCGTTTCTCGAAGCCAATCTCGCGGCCAGCTCCTCAGGCAGTCCGCCACCGCCTGCCGATCTCAAGGCCGTACTCCTGGCCCTGCGCGCGCTGCTGGCAGGCAACGGACCGGAAGAGCTTCCCCTCGGCAAGGGGCTTGAGCGCGCTTCGCCGGAAACAACGCAGCCGCGCACGCCCGCTCAACCCGGTGCAGAAGCGCCCCCCCGCAACGTCGACCTCGCCCGCCTCGCCGAAGGTGCTGTCGAGCGCATCAAGCTCGCGCAACTCGCCTCCCTGCCCGATCATCCCGAGATGCGCGTAACCGATGATCGCGCGCAGGGGATGCGCCTCGCGATCTCGATCCCGCTGGCAACGCAGGGGGCCGACAAGCCGCCGACCGCAATCATGGGGCTGGTTATCGAACATCAGCCCCCCGGACCGCACCAAACCGCGATGCTGGAGACCGAGCGCGAGGCCAACGGGGAAACCGAACCCTTCCCGTGGAAGGTGCGCATCGCGCTCGACCTTGAGGAAACCGGCCCGGTTCAAGCAGAGGTCGCGCTGCGCGGTCAATCCGTCGCCGTGACGCTCTGGGCCGAACGCCAGACTCTCGCGCAAGCCGCGCGCCATGCGATCGGGGATTTGCACGACGCATTGACCGGAGCCGCCTTCGATGTCGTCAAGCTGGAAATCCGCGATGGCCGCCCGCAGCCTGCACCGCCCCGCCACGGCCCGCTACTGGATCGCCTGACATGAGCGAAACCACTGCCTCCGAAAAGATTGCCGTCGCGCTGAAATATGATTTCGGTGATGGCGCACCCGTCGTCACGGCGAAGGGCAAGGGCATGATCGCCGAGAAAATCCTTGAGACGGCAGCAGAGCACAATGTCGCCATCGAGGAGAACCCGGTTCTTGCCGAGGCCCTCTCGCAGATCGAGCTGGAATCAGAAATTCCCGTCCCGCTCTACAAGGCCGTCGCCGAAGTGATCGGTTTCGTGATGCAGACCGGCAGACTCACGCGCCCGGATCGGCGGTAAATCCGGCGGCCTCGATCCCGGCGATAGCCGCAGCCTCGTCGTTGTCCGATGTATCGCCGGAGATGCCGACCGCGCCGACAACCTCGCTGCCCGCGCGAATCAGCACGCCGCCCGGAACCGGCACAAGTTGGCCATCTGCGACGTGCATCGCAGCGGCGATGAAATGCGGGCGCTCGTTCGCCATCGTCATCAAAGTGCGGCTGCCTGAGCCCATGGAGAGCGCGCCATAAGCCTTGGCGAACGCGACCTCGGCACGCTTGAGCGAGGTCGAATCCTCAGTTAGCACCACCTTCCGCGCGCCGCGGGCATCAAGCACCGCAACTGAAAGCGGCTTGAAACTCTTCCGACGAGCGAGATCGAGCGCGGTGTCAGCGATAATGCGGGCCTGGACGAGTGTCAGCATGGTTATTCCTTTCGAATTCCGAATCTGCAGCAATTCCCTAGGGTGCCGTCAGGACATGTCAAATACAATCACGAGTAGAATTTATTCAATTCCTCACTCAAACGGATAAAATCCGTTTCCAAAGATCGGGAACAAAGCAGTGAACTGTCCTATTCACGCAGCTTTCACTGGATTGTTTACCAATCTTGCATCTCTTCGGCTATCAATTGCGCCCTGAATTGACGCAACTTGCTCAAGGTTTTCGCCAATGGCTGTTTCGGACGACGACGTCATTTCAAGGAAGCAAGCAGCGAAATCGGCCAGCCACGTCAAGGCATCCGGTCTTTTGCGGACCGATACGGGCACGTTCCTCCTGCACTGGACGATGGCGATCGCGATGATCCTTGCGATGCTGACCGGCTTCCGGCTCTCATGGGATGCCGAAACGGCGGTTTTCTCGCGCTGGATCGCGCCGATCCTGCTTCAGGGCGATGTCTGGACCATCCATTTCATCGTCGCCTGCGTGATGTTCGCCTCCGCGAGCGCCTATATTGCCTATGTCGTCCGGGGTGCGCTCACGAACCGCAACGCGCCAGGTCGGATGCGGCTGATGATCCTCGACGCGCCGGCCCGGCTGAAGTGGCAGGGGTTCAACGTGTCACTGCACTGGGGCTTCTATGCGCTGACGCTCGCGATGATGACGACCGGCCTCTTGCTCTATCTCGGCTGGGGCGGGATCGTCGTCGATATTCATGCGGCGGTCGCCATCGCGCTGGTGGTCTATCTCCTGTTGCACATTCTCGGCCATTTTATGCAGGGCGGCTGGCCACAGATCTTCCGCATCTTCCTGCCGGAAAGGCTGGTCGCTGGCCCCATGCGGAAGACCTACGCCCTCCCGGTCGCCCTCGCGATCGGCGCCGGTGTCGCAGCGGCGAGCGCCATGCTCGATTTCGGTACCCGCGCGACCCTGCCGGTCGCCAAGGTCGCCGTTGCCCCGAAACTCGACGGCGAACTCGACGACGATGCCTGGAAGGGTGCCGATATCGCCCGCATCCGCACACAGCAGGGCTTCAACCTCGCCGGCGGCAGGGGCGAATCGATCGTCGAAGTGAAAGCCGTGCACGATGGCGAACACATCTATTTCGCGTTCCGCTGGCAGGATCCGACGCGTTCGCTCAAACGCTTGCCACTCGTCAAGAAGGAGGATGGCTGGCATCTGATGCACAACCACGCCGACACGGCGGACGAAAGTGCCTACTACGAGGACAAGTTCGCGGTGTTGTTCTCCCGTTCCGATGCCTTCGGCAACGGCGGCACCACCTACATGGGACCGAAGCCGCTCGCGGGAATGCCCGGCGCGCTGAACGGGCGTGGCCTCCATTACACGATGGATGGCACCATTGCCGACATGTGGCAGTGGAAGGCCTCACGCGGCGGGCATCTGGGAAAGATGGACGACATGCATATCGGCCCGCCCTACCCGGCGGACGACGCGCAGCGCGCGGGGACCGGACGCTATTCCGCCGGCTACCTGCAAGATCCCGGCAAGGCCTTCTACGCCTATAATTACAAGGGCGAACCGCCTGGCGGCTATCGCGGGCCGGTCGGCGTTCTCCGCCTCCCGAAGGATCACCGCGCGATGACAGCGAAACTTGGCCGGATCAACCTGACACCAGGCGCGGCGGACGATGAAGGCACGCAGTGGTGGCTGTTCGAGGCTGAGACCGTGCCCTATTCGAAGGAGGCCGACGCCGCGATCCCGGTCGGCACCGTCATGCCCTCAACGCTGATCATCGGCACCTACGAGGGAGACCGGAACGACGTTACCGCTGCGCCCAAATGGCGGGATGGCTGGTGGACCCTTGAAGCGAAACGCAAGCTGAAAACCGGATCGCGCTTCGACGTTGATTTCACCGAAGCGAAGCCGCTCTATATGTGGGTCTCGGTCTTCGATCATAACCAGACGCGGCACACGCGCCATGTCCGTCCCGTGCAGCTGGAACTGCGCTGACCGTTGACCTTCCCCCGCTTTCGATGCGACAGACGCGCAACGAGTGAGGAGCATGGACATGAGCGGGAAGGCGCGCCTTACGGTCAACGGCAAGACGATCAGCGCCGTGCGCGGCCAGACGCTGATCGAAGCCGGCCTTTCGGGCGGGATCGTCATTCCGCAGGACTGCTGCACCGGGCAATGTGGCACCTGCCGCGTCGACATGCTCTCCGGCGGCATCGATCCGATGGGCACGGAAGAGGATGGCACCTGCCTCGCCTGTCAGGCGCGGCTGGAGGCCGATGCGGAAGTCCGCTTCGATCCACAGCCCATCGCCATGAAGACGGGAGGGCTCGTCACCGAGGTCAACGAACTCGGCGGCGAAATCGTCGAGATCGTCATCGAGGTGACGAAGCCGGTGCCTTATCTGCCGGGTCAATACGTCAAGGTGGCGTTCGGCGGCTTTCCCGAGCGCGACTACAGCCCTACTCTGCGTCTCGACGGCGTGCGCGAGATTAACCAGTTGATCCTGCATATCCGCCGCCTCGATGAAGGCGTCGTCTCGTCGGCGCTGGGGCGCGGCATCGTGCCGGGCAGGAAGGTGAAAGTGCATGGCCCCTTCGGGAACGCCTTCCTTCGCCAGGGTGAGGGTCGGCTTGTCCTGGTTTCGACCGGAACCGGGTTTGCCCCGCTCTGGTCCATCGCGGTCGCCGCGCGGCTCGGTCAGCCGCATCGCCCGGTTCATATCATCGCCTCGGCGCGTGATCCACGCAATCTCTACATGCGTCCGGCGATCGACTGGCTCGCCAAGCACGGCGTCGCGAATGCCGTCCTCGCAGCATCCGGCGCGAACCCCCTTCCGCCGGCCCGGCACGGCCGCGCCGTTACCTTCCTTCCGCCTCTCGACCCGCACGACACGGTTTATGCCTGCGGTGCGCCGGAGATGGTGGACGAAGTCAAGCGGATTGCGCGCGAAGCCGGCGCGAAGTGTCACGCCGATCCGTTCCTGCCCTCGGGTGGCGACCTGCCGGTGACGAAGCGGATCGCCCGGTTTTTCGGGCTGGGAAAACCCAAGCTGTCGCCAGTGCATGCCCAACTCGAATCGCTGGCGGAAACGCTCGGCCGCCCGAAACTCTGAAACCGGTCAGGCGTTCACTTCCTTGACGAAGGAGCGGATCGAGCCGTCGATCGATTTCGCGTCATCCACGATCCTGCGCGCGGCAAGGATGAACTCGTTTGAAGCTTCATGCGCCGCATTCATGTTCGTGCGCAACTGATCGACCGAGTCGGCGAGCGTAACCATCGCTTGCGCGGAATTGGAAAGCCCTTCCGCGATCTCGCGTGCCGCAGCGTCCTGCTCCGCCACCGCCACGGCGATTTCCGAGGTTTCCCGCAACGCGGCACCAAGAACTCCCTTCACCTCGCCGATCTCACCCGTCGCCGAATCGGTGATCGCCGCAAGACGTCCGAATTCCCGGGCGATGACCGCGACTGCATCGGCAGTCCTGCCAGCGACGCCCTCGATCGAGCGGGCAAGCTGGGCGGAAGAGCCACCACGTTCGCTGGCACTGAGCGCCTCGAGCGACACCTGGAGGCTCATGGTGCCGAGATCGGCGAGATGGCGCTGGAGTTCGCCGATCGCACTTTCCACCTGCTGGGTCACGTCCGACATCTCCGACAGTTTCGCCTCCGCCGCCCGAACGTGATCGCCGCTCTGGTGAACGACTTCACTGGTGTGACGGATTTTTTCGCCGATCTCCCGGTTTGTTCGGGAAAGCGCCAGCGTCGAGTGGCTGGCATTGCTCGCGCGGCTCGCTGACGCCATCGTCGTATTGCGGATGCGCTCGGCCTGAGCGTCCGCCTGCCGGGCGGCCGCGTCGAGCACCTCGTTGGTGTCGGAAAGGGCGTGGACCGTGTCGTTGATGTTCTTCATCACGACGACCATGCCCTCCTCAAAATTCGCGACGGCGGAGTCGAGCACCAGGCGGCGCTGGTTGATCGCATCTATCCGCACCAGTTCCTGCCGCATACGGTCGCGCTCGATAAGCGAGACCTGCATCGCCGAAACGGCCCGCGCGATCTGGCCAATCTCGTCGGGCCGGCCGACGTGCCGCACCTCCACCCGCCACTCCCCGAGCGCGACATCGTTGACCGCACGGGTGATTTCTGACAATGGGCGGACGAGCTGGCGGGCGAGAAAGATAACCACGAGAGTGATGGCGGCGATCGCCACCGTTCCAGCAACCAGCAGCATCCGCTGGGTTTGTCTCAATTGCTTGTGGCCGAGATCAAGAATGCCCGTGCCGATCTGGTCGATCTCCGAATCCGGGCGGATAACGCAAAGCTGGAGCCGCGGCATCGCGGTCTTGCACAAGCCGCTGGCCTGAAGTTCCGGAATCGCCTGCAGCCCATCCGCAGCCGGCGAGCGGAAGGCGATAGCGCTGATGTCGGCGCCGGCTGCGGAAATGACCGAACCGTCGCTCATCAGGGCGACTCTCGATCCGGTCGTCCGCGCGAAATCCGCCAGAACCGGCTCTTCGGCGCGTAGAAGACGATAGGCCAGGATGATGGCGACCGGCTCTCCGAAATCGTCGAAGACCGGAACCCCCAGCACCGCGCCGTAGCGGTCCTGAACCGGTGCCAGCAGGATGGACGAGAAAGATGCATCGAGCGTCCCGAGATGACGGAAAACGCGCGGTGCGCTGCGGTCGTTGTCAGCCAGAAGATTGGCGATCGAGGTGTAGATGTCATGGTTCCTGAGCGCGTCGTCGGCCATGACGAGTTCCGCGCCCGTTCTCTCGGATCCAATGACGTGACGGTCCTGATCGATCACGATCGCTCCGGACATCCCCGACAGAAGCACGCGTTTGCCGATCACCTCGGCGATGGAAACGTCGTTTCTTCCCTGCACGGCGGCGATCGTCGAGCGCTGGTCGGCGATCGAAAGCAACGATCGCTCCAAGTTCACAAGCTGGTCCCTGAGCCGTTGCGCCGCGAGTTCGATTTCGGACGAGATCCGTTCCGCCATCCTCTGTCGCGCCAGTTGCCGCACGGTCGCGCCCTGCGAGGCCACCTGGCTGTTCATTTCCGTGTAGGTGATCGCGAGCAACGCGCTGATCCCGAGTCCGACCAGCACGGCGATCGACAGCACCCAGCGAAGCGCGAGCGAACCCGCAAGTGCCCTGCGCCAGTTCGGCATGGCGTTACCTGATGTGAGGGTGGGCACCGAAGCTCCTCACGATCCGCGCCGCGTCAGGCGTCTGCAGGAAGCTCAGAAATCGCTTGATGTCGTCCGTCAACCGATGCGGCTTGTAGACTACCGCGATTTTCACCAGCGACGGGTAGCGCGTATCCGACGGTGGCACACCGTCGACCGACAGGCTCTTGAGCTTGGTATCGCGGATATCCGACAATGGCCCGAAACCGATCGCGCCGGAATTCTCGATTACCGATCTGATCGCCTCCTGCGTCGTGAGGGCGAGTTTCGAACGTTCTGTGAACTTGATATCCTTGAAGACGGACAGCGTTTCACGAAAAACGAGAACCGTCGAATCCGCGTCTTCCCGCCGGACGACGCGGATGCGGAGATCGGGACCGCCCACTTCGCGCCAGTTGGTGATCTCGCCGTTGAAAATGCCGCGGATCTGCATGGCGCTCAGCGATTGCACCGGCACGCCGGGGTGAACAAAGAAAACGGACGGAATGGAAAACAAAGGATCGTAGGCGAGTCCGCTGGCGATCTCGTTGGGCTTGAGTTCACGGGCGACGCGGGCGATCACTTCCCGGTCGCTGCCGACGGCGGCAATCCCACCGCCCGAACCGATGCTGGGTGGGATTTCGACCGACTGTTCGCGATTGGCAGCGGAGAAAGCTTCGGACAAAGCCTTGAGTACGAGCAGGCCATCCCCGGTCCCGACGATGGGAAACGAGCCGGCCGTCGCAACAGTTGTGAGACTAAGGACGAAAACAACTGCCAGAAATCGACGAATTTCAACAAACATCCTGCGCCCCTGCAGTAACAGACGCAAGTGTGTCGATCGAAAATTAAGATTTCTTGTAGCTCACAGCATCAATTAATCAAATCGGGCCTACTCTGCGGGCATTCCTTCCCCATGAATGCCGCCATCTTTCTTTTTTCCATCAGAAGCGAAGCGTTCCTGCATCTCGTTCAGACGGTCTCCGATGGTCGAGCGCGGGTTGGTGAAGCGCCCCGCCAGCAGGAAAACGACAGGCACCAGGAACAGGGTCATCAACGTCGAAAGGCTCGCGCCGCCGATGATGACCCAGCCGATCGCGCTTCTCGCCTCGGCGCCGGCACCGCCGGATGCCGCGAGCGGAATGGCACCGAAAATCGTCGCGATCGACGTCATGAGGATGGGCCGCAACCGCATTTCCGAAGCCTGCAAGATGGCGTCATAGAGCGCGACACCATGTTCGCGCAGCTGGTTGGTGAACTCGACGATCAGAATACCATTCTTCGTCATGATGCCGATGAGCAGGATCATGCCGATCTGGCTGTATACGTTCAGTGTTTGACCGGTCGCGAGCAGGATCGCGAGAGCGCCGGTGAGCGCCAGCGGCACCGTAATCATGATGACCGCCGGCGCGATCCAGCTTTCGAACTGCGCCGCGAGCACGAGGAACACGACGAGAAGCGCGAAACCGAAGGTCAGGTAAAGCGAACTCGACGCCTTGCGATATTCCTTCGACTGCCCGTCGTAGCCGATGCGGGATTCGGCGGGGAGATTGTCTCTGGCGATCGTATCGAGCGTGTCGAGTGCCTGCCCAAGGGTTGCGCCCGGCGCGAGTGAGCCGGAGATCTTGATGGAACGCAGCCGGTCGAACCGGTTGAGCTTCTGCGGCCCGGCCATCTCGCTCAGCGTCACGAGATTGGAAAGCGGCACCAGTTCGGAAGACGTCGTGCGGACGAAGACATTCTTGAGGTCATCCGGCTTCACCCTGTCTTCTTCGCGTGCCTGCATGATGACCGAATACTCGATGCCCCGATCGACGAAGGTTGAGACTTCGCGCTCGCCGAACATCAATTCGAGCGAACGGCCGACCGCCTCCACCGAGACACCGAGATCGGCTGCACGGGCGCGGTCGATCTTCACCCGGAGGTCTGGCTGCCGTTCGGTGTAATCGCTGTCGAGGTTGAGGAAGAGACCCGTCGCGTTCGCCTTCTCCATCACGATGTCACGCCAACCCGCGAGCGTCGCGAAGTCGGGTCCGCCAATCACGAATTCGATCGGCTGGCGGAACCCGCGCTGGCCGAGTGAGGGCGGATTGATCGGGAAGACGCGCGCACCCGGCACCTGCTGCACCCGGCCGAGCAATTCACGCTGCAATTGCTGTTGTGACATCGTGCGCTGCCCCCAGGGCGTCAGGCGCACGATCACAAGCCCGGCGTTGACCGGCGCCGGGCGCTGAAAGCCTGGTGCGACAATGGTCAAGGTCGATTCGACAGTGCCATTGTCAAAATAGGGTTTGAGCAACCCCTCAACCTCCTTCACCCGCGCGCGGGTATAGCCGAGCGAGGCGGATTCCGGTGCCGTCACCGGGATAATGACGGTACCGCGGTCCTCGACCGGCGAGAATTCCTTCGGCACGAGATTGAACAACTGAACGGCACCGAAAGAAATAGCGGCGCCAATGGCGATGACGACCAACGGTGCCGCGAGCGCCCGCTTCAGGACGCGGGCGTAGATGCGGTTCATTGCTTCAAACAGCGGCTCGGTCAGGTGGTGGATGCGCCCGTGGTGCGAACTCAGGAGTTTCGAGCACATCATGGGTGTCAACGTCCGCGCGACCACACCCGAGAAGAAGATTGCGGTCGCCAGCGTGATACCGAACTCCCGGAACAGCCGTCCCGTTTGTCCGCTCATGAAGGCGATGGGCACGAAGACTGAAATCAGCGTGATCGTCGTCGCGATCACGGCGAAGGCGATCTCCCGCGCGCCGATGAAGGAGGCAAGCAGCGGCGGCTCGCCGTCCTCGATGCGGCGATGAATGTTCTCGACCTCGACGATGGCGTCGTCGACCACGATGCCGATGGCGAGTACGATCGCGAGCAGCGTCAGCACGTTGATGGAGAAGCCGAACATCCACAGCACCGCAAAGGTCGGGATGATGGAAACCGGAATGGCGATTCCGGCGACGAGCGTCGAGCGCCAGGACCGTAGGAAGACGAGAATGACGAGGATGACGAGGCCGATGCCTTCGGCCAGCGTCTTGAGCACGCCGTCGATCGAGGCACGGATGAAACGCGCCTCGTTGTAGAGGATTTCCGCCGTGGTGCCCTCCGGCAGCGAGACTCGCAACAGATCGAGTTCCTTGGCGACACCCTCGGCGACCGAAAGCGTATTGGCCGTCGATTGGCGGATGATCCCGAGCCCGATCGCGGTTTTGCCCGAAGCAAAGAATTCGAAGCGCTCGTCCTCGGCGCCGACATCGACATTGGCGATCTCGCCGAGACGCACCTGATAGCCGTTCGCATTCGAAACGACGATGCTGGCAAATTCCTCGCGCGTGGAAAGCTTGGAATCGGTTTTTACCGTGAGTTCGCGTTGAGCTGACGTCAGCCGCCCGCCCGGAAGATCGACGTTCTGGCGCTTGATCGCGGCTTCGACGTCCTGAACGGTCAGCCGGCGTGCCGCGAGCGCGGTGCGGTTGATGGCGATGCGCATCGCATAGCGTCGTTCGCCGCCGATGTTGACACTCGCCACACCCGGCACGGTCGCGAGGCGGTCGACCATCGTGCGGCGCAGGAGGTCAGTCAGTTCCATCGCATCGAGCTTGGTCGAGGTCACGCCGATCCACAGGATCGCTTGCGCATTGGAATCGACCCGCTGGATCACCGGTGCATCGACCCCGTCGGGCAGCCGCGCGAGAATACGCCCCACACGGTCACGCACATCGGCTGCGGCGGCATCGGGATCACGGTTGACGTCGAACTCGATGGAGATCGACGAGCGGTCGTTCTGGCTCGCCGAGGAAATATTGGTGATGCCCTCGATGCCCGCGACCGCGCGTTCGATCACCTCCGTCACGCGGCTCTCGATCACCTCGTTGGCAGCACCTTTATAGGCGGTGTTCACCGAAACGACCGGCGGGTCGATCTGCGGATATTCGCGAACCGGAAGCCCCATCAGCCCGGCGAGACCGGCGACGCAGAGCAGCAGCGAGATCACGCTCGCGAACACCGGACGGCGGATGGAAACATCGGAAAGTTGCATGGCACGCTCCTGTCGGAACCGGCGCCGCGAAAACCGCGCGCCCTCGCCTCGAATGATCAGCCGGCCTTCTGGCCGGCCTGCGCGGGCTTCCCGTCGGCCGCTGGGCCGCCGGGCACGGGAAACGCGGGTTTGGTGCGCACCGGAATGCCTTGCCGGACGCGTTGCACGCCGCGCACGACGATGACTTCGCCGGGCTCGACACCGGACTGGATCTCGACATTGCCCTTTTGGCGTTGCCCGATCCGCACCACGCGCCGGTCGATCTTGCCGTCCTTGACGATGAACGCGATTTGGCGCGGCCCCTCGGCGACGATTGCCTCTTCCGGAGCGAGGATCACGTTGTCACGAACGGCGACCTCAATGGACACGTTCATGAACATGCCCGGCTTGAGGATCGCCTCCTTGTTCGGCACGAGCGCGGTCACCTTGGCTGAGCGTGTGACCGGATCGATGCGCGTGTCGATGACGGCGATTTCGCCCTCGAATACGCGCCCCGAAAACGCAATCGATGTCGCATCGACCTTCGCACCCACACTGACGCGCCCCACGAGCGATTCAGGTACCGAGAAATCAAGCCGCATCCGCGAAATATCGTCCAGCGTCGTCACGGCCACCTTGTTGTCGACAAGCGCGCCGAGAGAAACCTGCCGCAAGCCGACGCGGCCGTCGAACGGCGCACGAAGGATCAGATCGTCGAGACGCGCCGCCGCAGCCCGTTCGCGCGCCTCGGCCGCTGCGATATTGGTCTCGATCGTCCTAAGCTGGAGGGTCAGGTCGGCGACCTGTGCCTCCGTACCGGCCCCGGTCTTGCGGAGGGCCTGCGCGCGCTCGAGCTTCTGCCAGGTTTCGGCATGTTGCGCGCGGGTTGTGGCGATGGCGGCACGCGCAGCTTCAAGATCCGCACGCTTCTCCGAGACATCGAGCCGGACGAGCTCATCGCCCGCCTTGACGAACTGGCCTTCTCCGAACGCGATTTTCTCGACGGTGCCGGAAACCTTCGCGGTCAGCGTGACGGATTCGTAAGCGCGCAACGTTCCGACCGCGTCCGACCGCTCGGTGATTGAGCCGACGCCGAGCGTCGCGACCTCGACGAGCATCGCCTGCCCTTGCTGTCCGCGTTGCTGGCCACCTGCGCTTGGCTGTGCATTCTTCGCTGGCGCCAGAAAGGCCAGGCCAGGCACCTTGGCGATCACCGGTGCGACATCCGCCCACCGGCTCCAGCCGAAATAGAGACCGGCGCCGACAACGGCAATCAGCCCCAGCTGCGTCGAAACGCGCATGTTTAACTCCCAAGCGCGCGGCAAGCGCCCCCGCCTGCCACGCCAAAATCCTACCGCCGGGAGGAGAAATTAGGGCGTCGCCATGATAAAAGATACTGTCATGGAAGAACTTTTTTATTTTTGATGCAAGAAACCAACATCCTTTTGGGCGTAGCTTTAACTTACGCGCCGTGACGTCGCGATCTTCCGTGCTGTCTGGCAGCGATAAAACGAAGATTTCGCGCCGATTATTCATCGGTCTCAAGCCATTGCGTCGACAGCCTCGAAATAAAGCCTGCGGAGTTCCTGCACGAGAGGGCCCGGCTTGCCGCTGGCCACGGGTCGACCATCAATCGCGACAACCGGCATGGCGACGGTCGAAGCACTGGTGAAAAACGCTTCCTCGGCTGCAAGCGCCTCAGCAACGGAAAAGGCACGCTCCTCGAGCTGCAGGCCGTTTTCCTTGGCGAGCCGCATCACCGTCTGCCGTGTGATGCCGGGCAACACGGCGGTGGAGAGCGGCCGCGTCACGATCTTGCGGTCTCTGGTGATGATGAACGCGGTCGAGGAGGCGCCTTCCGTAACGAGTCCGTCCTCGATCATCCAGGTTTCCGCGACACCTGCGGCCTTGGCAGCCTGTTTCGCCAGCACCTGCGCGAGAAGCGCCACGGATTTGATGTCGCGCCGCGCCCAGCGCAGGTCCGGCAGCGTGATGACCGCCGCACCGGTTCGCGCGAGCGGGTTGTCCCGGAAAGGCTTTGCCTGCGTGAACATCACGACCGTTGGCTCGATGTCCGACGGGCAGGTGAACTCGCGTTCCCAGACTCCGCGCGTCACCTCGATGTAGATCAGCCCCTCGCGGAGAGCGTTCCGCTGCATCAATTCGTATTGCAGCTTCGTCCAGCCGGAAATGTCGAGCGGATTGCGGATGCCGATCTCGCGCAAGGAACGATCGAGCCGCGCGAGATGCGGCTCGTTGTCGATCAGCTTGCCGTTGAGCACCGCCGTTACCTCGTAGATGCCGTCGCCGAACAGAAACCCGCGATCCATGATCGGGATTTTCGCCTCAGCAAGCAGGCAGAAACGTCCCTGAACGTAGACGATGCGGCTATCAGCGGCAGAACTCATGGCATTCCTCAAGGTGTCGGATCGCGCCCGAGGGCGATCCTGCAATCGCGATCCGCAAAAAAAGGATCAGCATGGGTGTTGTCCCGAACCATAAACATCGGCTTCGGCGAAGGGAACGGCCAGCAACCCTGACCTTCCGTCGATACCTCTTCCAATGCAAATTCTGCATCGTTACCGGTGGGTGATCGCTCACTCCCTGACGACCGCCGCGACGGCCCTCGCATCGGGTTCAATCATGGCAAGTTCGCCAAGGGCGAGAGGCTTGACCGGCATCCGCAGCCGGTAATAGCCGATCTCGTCCGGCGATACGTTGCGCTCGGCGGCGATCATCTCGGTGACGGTAAGGCCGCAGAGCCGTCCCTGGCACGGCCCCATGCCGCAGCGGAGATAGGCCTTGAGCTGGTTCGGGCCGGTCGCACCGGTCTTCACGGCCTGTCGAACGGCTCCCGCCGTCGCTTCCTCGCACCGGCAGACGATGGTCTCGTCCTCGGCCGGCACGCGGAATTGCCTCGGCGGCAGGAAAAGCCGGTCAAGAAAAGCGCGACCCTTCTCGGCCCGCGCAAGCGCCTTGAGGATGTCCTCCACCGGCGGCACCTTGTCCTCCGCATGCGGTCGCATGGCCTTGATCGCCGCCCAGGCCGCGAGCCGCCCGCGTTCGGCCGCCGCCTCCGCGCCGCCGATGCCAGCCCCGTCGCCCGCGACGGCGATACCATCGACCGCGCTCTGGCCGAACGGATCGAGGATCGGCACAAAGCAGGCCTGCCGCTCGTTCCAGCGATGCGAAATACCGGCAGCCATCGCAAGGTTGACATGCGGCACGACGCCTTGGTGCAGAAGCAGGATATCGGCCTGGATCCGAGCCTCAGTCTTGCCGACGCGGTAGGCGACAGCGGACACCCGGCCATCGCCGTCCGCCCGCAAGGCATTGACGTGACGGACGACGCGGGTCTGCCGCGCGACCTCGCGCATCAGGCGGGCTCCCTTGAGCGCATAGCGTGAGCCGATGAAAGATGGCAACAGCGGCAGGGCGGCGAGATAACTCTGACGGGACGTTGTATCGAGAATTGCCTCGATCTTCCCGCCGGCCCGCAGCTGTTGGGCTGCGAACAGCCAGATCAGCGGCCCCTGCCCGGCGATCACGACCCGGCCATCCGGAACAAGGCCGGATGCCTTGAGCAGCGTCTGCGCCGCACCGACACTCATCGCGCCGGGCAGCGTCCAGCCCGGGATCGGGAACGGGCGTTCCTGCGCGCCAGTCGCGATGATAACCCGCTCCGCCTGGACGAAACGGGTCCGGCCCTTGTGGCTCATGCCGACCCTGCGCGTGGCATCGAGCGACCAGACCTGTGTTTCGCCAAGGAGGATCGCCCCGCTCGCCTCGAAGTCAGCGACCAGTTTGCGGCCATCCCAGTAATCATCGCCCAGGACGCCGGAATCGGCGAATGGCGAACGCGTGATCGCGCGATAGATCTGCCCACCCGGCGAGGAGTTTTCGTCAACAAGCAGCGTTTTTAACCCCGCGCTGGCGGTGGAGGCGGCCGCGGCAAGCCCCGCCGGCCCGGCGCCGATGACCAGCACATCGACGGTCTCGATCGAGAAAGCTCCGCTCACGACAGAACGCGCCTCCCCTTCTGGATCGAGACGCGCATCCCGTCCTCGGCCGGCACGAGGCACCCCTGTCGGCTGCCGATACCGTCGATGGTCACGAGGCAATCGAAGCACACGCCCATCATGCAGTAGGGCGTTCGCGGCGCTCCGCTGACCGGCGTTTCGCGTGCGATGGCGAGCCCGGAGGCAAGCAGGGCTGCGGCAACGCTCTCCCCGCGCCGCGCCGCCACCGGAACGCCATCGACCTCGATCGTAACCATGTCCGTCTCCGAACCAGCAATGCGCTTGAACATTTCAGGCGGCCCTTTCGCCCGTCTGCCCAGCGAAGCGTCGTGCCGAAAACGCACCCACCACTGCTTCTTCGAGCCTGCCGCGCGCAATCATCGGTGCAATGTCGAACGCATGGTTCGGCGCGAGCGTAACACCGGAGTGGCAGCAGACGACAAAGGCACCTGGATGGCTTTCCGACTGGTCGTAAATCGGGAAACCGTCCCGCGTCATGACCCGGATACCGCTCCAGGCGCGCACGACATTGAGCGCTGCGAGCTTCGGAAACATCCGGACCGCGCGATTGGCCATCACCACGTCGATCGGCATGTGATGGGCGCTGTCGTCCGTCTCCTCTTCCTTGCTGTCGCCGATCATCACCGTGCCCTCGTCGCTCTGGCGGAGCGTCGTCATCGGGAAATGAAGGAAGGGCGCGGCGCGTTCGGTCACGACGATCTGGCCGCGATTAGGTTCCATCGGCGCGGAAAGCCCCACCATCGGTGCGAGCACCGCGTTGGCGTTGCCGGCCGCCAGCACCACCTTTCCGGCAACGATCTCGCCTCGTTTCGTCGTGAGGCGGAAGGCGCCGTTTTCAACAGAGATTGCCGTCACCGCGTGTTCCGGCCGATAGTCGACCCCGTGGCGCGTGAAAGCCGCGTGCAGCGCGCGGAACACGCGCAGCGAGTTCACGTGCCCGTCATAGGGACAATAGCTCCCACCCGCGACCTCAGGCCCGATGTCCGGCATCATGCGGCGAACGTCGGCGTGATCGAGCAACTCGGTCCGGTAGTCGGCCGCGCCGGGCTGGTTATGGAGGCGTGCGAGCGTGTCGCGCCGAAGTGCCATTTCGCGGTCGCTGAGCGCGAGGTGAAATCCACCCGGCCGCCGGAAGCAGACATCGAGCCCGGTTTCGTCCTCCAGCGCCCGCGCCAGCTCCACCCAAGTCTCCGAGGCGCGCAGGGTCCAGGAGGTGTATTCCGGCAAGCCGAGCCCTTTCGTCTGCACCCAGACCAACGCGAAGTTCGCCCGGGAGGCCCGCTTCGCGATATCGCCTTCGTCGAGCACGACCACGCGCTGGCCAAGGCGCCCAATCCCCCAGGCGAGCGACGAGCCGAGCAGCCCTCCCCCGACCACAGCGACCTCGTATTCCCGCGCCAAGCCCATGATCCCGATCCGCCCGTTGCCGGAGCCATTTCCAGTGAACAACCATAGGGAGACGGATACGAAGCGCAATCCCGTCAAGAAGCACGTATGGCATTCACCCCTTGCCGATCGCGGCATTTCGGAATACGCGCCTTGGGATCCGCTGCCGGAGGTTTCCGATGTCCCGTCTCGTCTTTGTGCTCAACGGTCCCAACCTGAACCTGCTCGGCAAGCGCCAGCCACATATCTACGGCCACGAAACGCTGGCCGACGTCGAGGCGAATTGTCGCAGAACCGCCATAACCGAAGGGCTGGAGATCCGCTTTCACCAGTCGAACCGCGAATACGAACTCATCGACTGGATCCACGAGGCACGGGAGATCGCGGGTGGCATCGTGATCAATCCGGCGGCTTTCACACACACCTCGGTCGCCATTCTCGACGCGCTCAACACCTTCGAGGGACCGGTCATCGAGGTGCATATCTCGAACGTCCACAAGCGCGAGGCATTCCGCCACCACTCCTATGTCTCGCTGCGGGCCGATGGCGTGATCGCCGGGCTCGGAACCCAGGGCTACACGCTCGCCCTTCAGCGGGTCGCGCGCCTCATCGTGCAGAAAGAAACCTGAATTTCCTGCAGATCGGCGCGACACGCTGCAAACCGCTGTCGCAATAACAATTTGCTAAAATATGTCCTCTAGCGTGTCGGCAGGCATGAATAGAGGATCTAGAAATGCTTGCCGTGGGGGAGACTATCGCCGGCGGGACCGGGGCAGAAGCACCGGCCGAGGCAGAGGGCAGAGTGTCGTCCGTGCCGGGCCGTGTTGACAGCAAACACTGACGGGGCCCGGCTTTGCATCGTCTGCTCAAAAAACAAATCCGGGATGCGAAGGCGAGCGACGGCAGTTTCGATGCCGCAAGACTTCTCGAACTCGTCTCGAATGCCTACGCCAAATCCGACGACCGGCGCATGAAAGTCCGGGAGGCTCGCTCGGCATCGCCCCAGGATGGCGATTGCGGGATCTGTCCCGCGGAGACCGGCGCGGCTATCTGCGACCTGAAGAATGCGATCGAGAACGTGAACCAAGGCATCGCGATGATCGACGCGAAAGGTCGGATTCTCGTTATCAACGCGCGCTATCGCGAATTGACCGGCCTCAGCCGTGACGACATCAAGGCGTCGCCGACCCTGTCTTCCATTCTCAAGTTGCTGGAGAAACGCGGCGAATTCGCGTCGATGGATCCGGATTTCACCGATTGGCTCAAGAAAGGCCAGACGCGGGCGGAGCACCCCTTCAGCTATCGCCGCACCCGCCCCGACGGCACGGTCTTGCAGGTACAGGTCACGCCGCTCCCGGACGGAAATGAACTCCGCACGTTGACCGACATCACCGAGCACCTCGATCGCGCGGATGAAATCAACGCCATGCGCCGGACGCTCGAACTGACGATCGAAAACGTCACGCAAGGCATCATCAAGTTCGATTCGGAACATCGAGTTGTCGTCTTCAACCACCGGGCCGAGGAAATCCTCGACTTCCCGCCGGGCCTTCTCCGCCACGGCGTAACGATGCGGGAATTGATCGCCTATCAGGTCGCCAGCGGCGAGTTCGGCAAGATGACGGCCGAATTCGAGGCGTTCCTCAAGGCCGGCGGGCTGGTCACGAACGAACAGGTCTATGTCCGCCAGCGGCCCAACGGCCGCTATGTCGAGTTTCGCACCATCCCTTTGCCGGACGGATCCTCCGTTCGCACCTATGCGGATGTGACAGAGGCACACGAACGGCAGGTCGCGCTCGAACGGACCAAGGAGGAATACCGCAGCCTGTTCGAGAACTCGATCGTCGGCATCTTCCGCTCAACGCTCGACGGCCGGCAACTCAGGGCCAACCCCGCGCTCGTCCGCCTCAACGGCTATGAGAACGAGGAGGAAATGCTCTCCGACGTTCTGGACATCGGCAAGCAATGGTATGTCGACCCCAACCGCCGGCGGGAGTTCATCGACATGATGGATCAGGACGGCCGGGTCTCCGATTTCGTCTCGGAAGTTTATCGCTGCAAGACGCGGGAAAAGATCTGGGTGTCGGAAGCCGTCTGGCTGGTCCGGGACGAAGAGGGCAATCCAGCCTACTACGAAGGCATGGTGACAGATGCTTCGGCCCGGCGGGCAGCGGAAAAGAAGATCGCCCATATCGCCCTCCACGACATGCTGACCAACCTGCCGAACCGGACACTCTTTCAGGAATCGCTGAGCCTCGCGATTTCCGAAAATCGGCGTGGACACGAACTCGCACTGCTCTGCCTCGATCTCGACCACTTCAAGGATGTGAACGACACGATGGGCCATGACTGCGGCGATATTCTGCTGCGGCTCGCGGCCCGCCGAATCGCGCGATCCCTTCCCGCCGGCGGCATGGCCGCACGTTTCGGCGGCGACGAGTTCGCGGTCCTTCTGCCCAACATCCGCGGCCGCGACTATGTGATGCATCTGGCCCGGGAAATCGTGGCCAAGCTTTCCAGGCCATTCCGAATCCGCGGCAAGCGTGTTTTCGTCGGCGCGAGCATCGGCATTGCCATTGCACCAACGGATGGCAACGACGCCAAGGAGCTGCTGAAAAAGGCGGATATCGCCCTTTACCGGGCCAAGCGCGACGGACGCGGTACCTATTCCTGCTTTGACGAAGGCATGACGGCGGCGATCCACGCCCGGCGCGAGATCGAACAGGATTTGCGCCGCGCCATCGAGCGCGAAGAGTTCCGCCTCGTCTACCAGCCGATCATCGACCTCGAGAGCAATGCACCAAATGGCTACGAGGCGCTTGTCCGCTGGGAACACCCGACGAAGGGGCTACTCGCGCCCGCGCATTTCATCGAGGTTGCGGAGGAAAGCGGCCTGATCGTGCAGATCGGCGAGATCGTCCTGAGGCAGGCCTGCTCCTGCATCGTCCGAAATCACAAGACGGCCAGCGTCTCGGTGAACCTGTCGCCGATCCAGTTCCGCAACCATCACCTCACGGCATCCGTCCTTTCCGCGCTGGCGGCGAGCCGGCTGCCGGCCTCACGTCTCGTGCTCGAAATCACCGAATCCGTGCTGCTGACGGATGACACCCGCACGCTCGAAATTCTCCAGCAGCTGCGCGCCCTCGGCGTGCGGATCGCGCTCGACGATTTCGGCATCGGCCATTCCTCGCTGAGCTATCTGCAGAAATTCCCGTTCGATCGGATCAAGATCGACAAGTCCTTCGTCCAGGAGGCGGAGGATGGTATGATGAATACTGCCATCCGCCGCGCAATCCTCGGTCTCGGCAATGACATCGGCATCGAGATCGTCGTCGAGGGCGTCGAGACGGAAGAGCAGCGCAACATGCTGATCTACGAGGGATGTCGCTACGTGCAGGGCTATTTCTACGGCCGGCCGCAGCCTGAGGAAGAAGTCTTCAGCGATTCTCGCTCGGCAGATGCCGTCCGCAAGGCCGGATAAGACGGGAACTGGTGGGCCCGGCAGGACTCGAACCTGCAACCAGACCGTTATGAGCGGCCGGCTCTAACCATTGAGCTACAGGCCCTTCTCGCGAAGTGCGTCTCTGTTTTGCGAAAACCGCACCAAGAAGCAAGCATCACATTCAGCTCGGCTGCTCTTTTGGCGTCATGCCGAACATGCACGGTTACCGCCGAACTCGCCGACGGCTCGTCAGGCCAGCGCCTTCCCGTCGCCCCCTTCTCGCCCCATTCACCCGTCAGAAGGCCCGCCCCTCGAACAAATGGCCGGGCAACCGGCTGTTGCGAAAGGAGTGCCCATGCGGCTGATTTTCGGGGCGGCACTCGCTACCGTCGTTCTCACTCCTGCGGCGGCACAGACCGTCGGCCAGGCCAGCTACTACGGCAAGGAACTCGCCGGTCGGAAAACCGCCTCCGGCGAGCGGTTCAATCCGGCGGGGATGACAGCGGCACATCGTTCGCTGCCCTTCGGAACCCGGCTGCGCCTTACCAATCTCGGCAACGGGCGAGCTGTCGTCGTTCGCGTCAATGACAGGGGCCCCTTCGTGCGCCACCGGGCTATCGACGTCTCGCTCGCCGCGGCTCAAGCGCTTGGCTTCGTCGGCAGGGGAACCGCACGCCTGCGGATAGAGCCGCTCTGACTGGCAATGGATAGGATCCGGGTTATGCTTCGCTCATGACCGACTCCATGATCGAACCGTTCCTGATCCATAACATCGACCACGGCACCGGCGGGCGGATCGCTCTCTGCCGATTGCCGGGCCGGTCCGGACGTCTTGCCGAAGACATCGCGGCGATCGCGGATTGGGAAGCGGCCCTCGTGCTCTCGCTCACTGAGCGCGAGGAAGCCGCAACTTATGGCGCTGGCGCGCTGGGTGATCTGCTTGCAGCGCGCGGCATCCGCCACCTCTGGTTTCCGATCCGCGACTTCGGCACGCCGGAAGCGGACGATGCCCATTGGCCAATGCTGGCTGCCGAGCTGCACGGCTACCTTGACCGGGAGGATGCGCTTCTTGTCCACTGCCTCGGCGGAAAGGGCCGTTCCGGCATGATCGCCATGCGCCTGATGGTCGAACGCGGCCTTTCCGCCGATGACGCGCTCGGTCGCCTCCGCCGCGCCCGCCCCGGCGCGGTCGAAACCGGTGAACAGGAAGCCTGGGCAGCGCGGGCGCTGGCTTGATCTCGGCCATTGAGCGGTCCTGGCAGGCGGTGTAAGAGGCGCGCCATGAGTGAAATCCTGTCCTTGTTTCCCACCCGCATCTATCGTGCCGAACTGGCCGAGCCTGACCTGACGGATGAAATCCGTTCGGCCTGCGAGGTTCTCGCTGTCGATGACGAGGCCGGGCAGAAGTGGTGCCGGAAGCACGGCTATCCGGGCTACACCTCCTACGCCTCGCTTAACGATCTGCCCTGGCGTTTCCCTGCTTTCAAGACCTTGGCCAAGGCCATCGAAAAGCACGTTGTCGCCTTCGCCAAGGTGCTCGAGTTCGATCTCGGTGGCGGCAAGCTGGAAATGGATTCGCTCTGGGTGAACGTGCTGCCCGAAGGCGGCTTCCATGCGGCGCATATCCACCCGCACTCGGTGATTTCCGGCACCTTCTACGTCTCGATCCCCAAGGGAGCGAGCGCGCTGCGGCTGGAAGACCCGCGCCACGCGATGATGATGGCCTCCCCGCCTCGCAAGGCAAGAGTGGCACAGGACAATCAAGCCTTCGTTTCCGTCGCCCCTCAACCCGGCACGCTGCTGCTCTGGGAAAGCTGGCTGCGGCATGACGTGCCGGTGAACCGGTCTGCCGAAGAACGGATCTCCGTGAGTTTCAACTACAACTGGGTCTGACCGGGAGGCGTAGCGATACATCGCGGCGGGGTAAAAGCAGATATTGCAATATCCTATCCTCTAGGATAGGTTATGAATATGAAACACACATCCCACGCTGCCGTTATCTCGCGCCTCAAACGCGCCGAGGGGCACCTTCGCTCCGTGATCGCGATGATGGAGGCGGAACGCCAGTGCCTTGACGTCGCACAGCAGCTTCACGCCGTCGAGAAGGCGATCACCAGCGCCAAGCGAACCTTTATTCAGGACCACATCGACCATTGTCTCCGGGATGACAGCCCGGCTGTCGATACTCACAGCACCATTCACGAGCTGAAAACGCTCGCGAAATACCTCTAGGCGTCCCATGCCCGATATCGCCAATATCATCGCCGCCGGCGCCGCCAATCCCTGGCTCTACCTCCCGGCCGCCGTTCTGCTCGGCGCGCTGCATGCGATGGAGCCGGGGCACTCGAAATCGCTGATGGCCGGGTTTCTGGTCGCGATTCGCGGCAACGTGGCACAAGCCGTCCTGCTGGGCGTCTCGGCGGCGATCGGTCACACGCTGGTTGTCTGGGCGCTCGTGCTCGCGGCGCTATGGTTCGGCAACGATCTGGTCGAGAAGCAGGCGTACCCCTGGCTGGTCCTGCTCTCGGGCCTGATGATCCTGGTGATCGCGGCGAGGCTGATCTGGACCACGATGCGGCACGGCTGGCATGGCCATCATCACCATGTGCACGATCATGAGCACCACCCCCACGAAGCGCATGGGCATCACCACCATGACGATGACCACGGCCACCATCACGAAACGCCGGAAGAGCTTGCGGCCCGATATGCCGGTCGTCAGGTACGGAACTGGGAAGTCGTCTGGTTCGGCTTCACCGGCGGGCTCCTGCCCTGTCCCTCGGCGATCGCGGTGCTTCTGGTCTCGTTGAAGCTCAATGCCGTCGCGCTCGGTGTCGCGATGGTCGGCGCGTTCAGTTTCGGTCTAGCCGTGACGCTGGTCAGCGTCGGGCTGATCGCCGTCTGGGGATTGCGCAAGGCCAGCCGTCTATCGGACTTCGGCCGCTGGACGCTATGGCTACCCCGTGTTTCGGTCGCGATCGTCACCCTGCTCGGGATTGGTGTAACGGCCCACGGCCTGATGTTGGTCGCGGGCTAGAGGACTTTTCGATGAAATGAATCCGGTTCATCGAAAGAAAATGCGACAAGACGACGAGGATATAGCGGCCGATCCGATGCAACTGGATCGGAAACTGCTCTAGGCGGGCGGCACCGGTCGCGGCTTGCCATCGTCATCGACCGCGACAAAGGTGAAATCGGCGTCCGTTACCAGTTCCATCTTCGTGGACATGAAGCGCTGCGCCCAGGCCTCGATATGGATCTTGAACGAGGTTCGCCCGACATGGCCGATCTCGGTGTAACAGCACAAGACGTCGCCGACCTTCATCGGCCGGATGAAGGTCATCGAATCGACCTTGAGCGTCACGACGCGGCCGCGCGTGCGCTCGACCCCGGCAATGCCGCCAGCCTGGTCCATCCGGGCCATCACCCAGCCGCCGAAGATATCGCCGTTGGCATTTGTGTCCGCCGGCATGGCGATGGTGCGCAGGGTCAGCTGCCCGCGCGGCTTGGCCGCTTCACTCATGATATCCCAACTCCTCGCAGACGAGCCGCGCCCCGGCGGAAAGCGCCGCGAGCTTGCCATAGGCGATGGAGCGCGTCATCGGCGCCATGCCGCAATTGGTGCAGGGGTAGAGCTTCTCCGGCGCGACATATTTCATGGCCTCGCGGATCGTCGCCGCGACATCTTCCGGTGTCTCGACCCGATCGGAAGCGACATCGATGCAGCCAACCAATACATCCTTGCCGTCGAGCAGGCGGATCAGATCCATCGGCACCTTCGAATTGCGGCATTCGAGGCTGACCTGATCAATCTTCGAGCGCGCGATGACCGGAAAAGTCTTCTCGTAGTGGCGCCAGGAGCCGCCCAGCGTCGCCTTCCAGTCGATATTGGCCTTGATACCGTAGCCATAGCAGATGTGGACCGCGGTGGTGCAGATCAGGCCCTCGGCCGCTCGCTCGAGCGCCGCCATGCCCCATTCCGCGACCTGCGGCATATAGACATTCCACGCCGGCTCATCGAACTGAATGACATCGACGCCGAGCTTTTCGAGTTCGCGCGCTTCCTCGTTCAGCACCTCGGCGAAGGCCATCGCGAGTTCCTCGCGACGACCATAATGCTCGTCCGCAATCGTATCGACGATCGTCATCGGGCCAGGCAGCGTGAACTTCAGCCTGCGCTTGGTATGCGCCCGCGCCGCCATCGCTTCCATCCGGTGGACAGGCGCCTTGCGGCGGATCGGCCCGGTCACGGTCGGCACTTCCGCGTTGTAGCGGTTGTTGCGGATTCCCATGATCGTCTTCTTGCCGAAATCGATCCCGTCGAGATTGGCCAGAAAACCGTGCACGAAGTGTTGGCGTGCCTGCTCGCCGTCGCCCACGATATCAAGCCCGGCGTCTTCCTGAAGCTTCACGGCAAGGATCGTCGCATCTTCCTTGCCCTGTGCAAGAGCATCGCCCTCAAGCTTCCAGCCTGCCCAGAGCTTTTCCTCCTCGGCGAGCCATCCTGGTTTCGGCAGCGATCCGGCAAGCGTGGTCTTGAGCATGGCATCCCCATCGGCGCATCTGGAGAGTGTCAGGTGAACCAGCCCCCGCCCGGCGTCAAGCGGCGGCGCAATATCACGCCGGCTGCGCCATGGCTTTCTGTCGCTTGTTCAGCAACCAGAACACGACCGCAAGGTTGACCGCGTTCCAGAGAACGCCGTTGAGGAAGGCGAGGCGATAGCTCTGCGTCCAGTCGTAGATCGCACCCGAGATCCAGCCGCCGAACGCCATGCCGAAGATCGTCGCCGAGATCACGAGGCCAATGCGGGCTCCAGCTTCGCGCGGCGGCAGGAATTCGCGGCAGATGACGGCATACATCGGCACGATCCCACCCTGGAAGAGGCCGAAGATCCCGGAGATCACATAGAGCGAGGTCAACCCGTTGAAGAACAGGTAGAGCACCAGCGCCGTGCCCTGCATGATCGAACCGATCACCAGCGTCGCCGCCCCGCCGATCCGGTCAGCGATGATGCCCGAACCGATGCGGCTCGCGATGCCGAGAAACAGCATCAGCGACAGCATTTCTGCGCCGCGGGCCGTGCCGTACCCGAGATCGCCACAATAGGCGACCAGATGTACCTGAGGCATCGACATCGCGACGCAGCAGGCAAATCCCGCGACGACCAGCAGCGCCTGCAACATGCCCGGCGACATACCGAGATCGGCCCGCGCGACCGCACTCGCCTGATCGGCCGCCGCCATTGTCTGGTGAGAGGGGCGGCGTTTGAAAAAGAAAGCGAGCGGAATGATCGTCACGGCGCAGAAAATCCCGATGCCTATATAGGTCGTGCGCCAACCGTATTCCGGCATCGCGAAGCGCAACACCAGCGGCCAGAGTGTGCCCGCGAGGTAGTTGCCGGAGGCGACGACGACCACTGCGAAACCGCGCTTCTTCACGAACCAATGCGAGATATCCGCCATCATCGGTGCAAAACCGGTTCCTGTTCCCACGCCGATGAACAGGGCATGGGCGAGCGAGAACACATAGATATTCGAAGACAGTCCAGCGAGCACGAACCCTATGCCGAGACAAGCCCCCGCGATGACGATCGGCACCACGATGCCTGTCCGGTCCGCCATCCGCCCCAGCACGATGGTGCCGAAGGCGAAGCCGAACATCATCACCGTATAGGGCAGCGAGGCATCCCCGCGCGCGACGCCGAATTCGGACTGAACATCGGGAATGACGACCACGATCGCCCACATCCCCACCCCGGCGATGGTGGCGACGAGCAGTGCCACCCAGAGCCGCAACCAAGCATAGGGGCCATCGGGAAGGTGGCGGTCGGATTCTGAAAGCACAGCAGACATCCCCCCACTCTCACCACGGCCGTAGCGAAGTCAAATTCGCCGCTCGAATGAACCCATTCCCGTTCGCGATCGCTTTGTCGCCGGCACGCTTGATCTCCGGCCCGCTTGCCAGCGCGCGAAGCTATCCGATATTGAGCCCTATGAACTGGGATCCGTCGGACGGCTCGAAACGGCGCGGCTATCATCACGGCAACCTGCGCGAGGCGCTGGTCGAGGCGGCGCTGCGCCTGATCGGCGAGAAGGGGCCGGCTGGCTTCACCATCGCCGAGGCCGCCCGCGCCGCCGGCGTCTCCCCCGCCGCGCCCTATCGCCATTTCCGCGACCGGGAAGACCTGATGGCCGATGTCGCCAAGCATGGCTTCGAGGCCTTCGCGCTCGCCCTGCACACGGCGTGGGATCGCGGGCGCCCCGATCCGCGCGCAGCACTGCTCCGCGTCGGCATGGCCTATCTCGAATTCGCGCGGAAGGAACCGGCCGCCTACAGCGCCATGTTCGAAACACCCTTCCCGGCCGAATGCCCGCCCGGCCTGCGCGCGGCCTCCGACGACGCCTTCGCCGTACTGCGCGAGGCCTGCGACGCCGTATTGGCGGAAATGCCAGCCGGCCGCCGCGCGCCGGGCCTCATGGTCGCGCTCCACATCTGGTCGATGTCCCACGGCATCGCCGGGCTATTCGCGCGCGGCGACGCGGCGCGGCGCCCGCTGCCGATGAGCGCCGAGGACCTGCTCGAAGCGGGCGTTCGCGTCTATCTCGACGGACTTTCCGGTCGCTCGACGAGCTAACCAACTTGTAATGAACCCCCTCTTGACGGGCCGCACCGTCGATGTCATTTATGTAAATGTGATTTACATTCACATATGGAGATGCACATGAACGGGTTGGTCTGGCGGCTGGATGACTGGGGAAAGCCAGCGTGGATCGCCGCAATGATCCTCGGATTCGTTGTCTTCTGGCCGATTGGTCTTTTCATCCTCTTTTACATGATCAGGAGTGGTCGCATGGGTTGCGGACATAGCTTTGGTCCCTGGAGCGAGCATCGCAAGGCACGCTGGGACGCCAAGATGGAACGGATGCAGGAGAAACTGGATCGCTGGCGGGCGTTCCGCGAGCGGGCTTTCAGCCCGGCGCAGCAGCATGGTTTCGCGCCGAGCGGCAATCGCGCCTTCGACGAGTATCGCTCAGAAACGCTGCGGCGGCTGGAAGAGGAAGCGCAGGAGTTCCGCGATTTCCTCGACAATCTCCGCCACGCCAAGGACAAGGCCGAATTCGATCAGTTCATGAACGATCGCCGCACCCGGCCCACCCCGCCGGCGAAGGACGACGAGGCGCCGCGCGCCTCCTGACATCCCGCCGGGGTGCCCCCTACCCCACAAACGGCGGAGAACGGCCGGGCCTATTCCCGGCCGTTTGCCGTTTTTTTTATCCGGGTGAAAAGATCACCGCTCCGAGAGCGCGAGCCGTGTTCCCAAGGCGACAAACGCTGCCGCGAACGAGCGCCGCAGCCAGGTCATGATCGAGGGGCGCGAGATCACATGATCGCGCATCGCGGCGGCAAACAAGCCATAGAGCGCGAAGACCACGAAGGTCATCGCCATGAAGACGCCGCTCAGCACCGACATCTCCAGAAGCGGGCTGGCCGCATCCTTGGTCAAGAACTGCGGCAGGAAGGCCACGAAGAAAATCGTCAGCTTGGGGTTGAGGATATTGATGGCGATTCCGTCTGCGATCACCCGTATCGACGTGCGCCGCACGGCGCGCCCGTCGATCTTGAGCGTACCGTGCTCCCTCAGCGTCTGCCACGCCATGAACAGGAGATAGGCGACACCGGCGTATTTCACCGCGTCATAGAGCAGCGCCGAGGTATGCATCAGCGCCGCGAGCCCCATCATCGCCGCGAGCAGATGCGGCACGATGCCGATGGTGCAGGCGAAGGCCGCGAGCACGCTCGCCCGCCCGCCCGCGCCAAGCCCTGTCGCGATGGTGTAGATCGCCCCCGCACCCGGCGAGACAACGACGATGAAGGACGTGAGCAGGAATTCAGGGGACATGGGGGCTCCATAGATTGTGCTGCTGGTTACGTTACTATCCAATCATCCCAACGTCCAAAGCCAAACCAAAAAAGCGCGCAACCCAACGAAACACAATGTGGACATTGACATAAGACATATTTTGACACTTGACATTTCTATCGACTGGACATACTTTCTGGGAGATGAGACTTGCCCTAGCCCTGTGAGGCATAGATGGAAACCGATCGCTCGCTCAAAGCACTGCTCAGCTTTCTGGATTACATGGCCGATAAGGGACTTGCGCCCAAAAACACAGTTTTTGCCCGAAAGGCAGCCGCTTCAAAAGTGCTGGGTATTCTTTCTGATGACGAAGCAAACGACGTTATCAATGTCGACCTTGCCCACACGATGGCTCGCTTCGGTAATTTGAAGGGCAAGGGTTACACACCAGCCAGCCTCACGACATATCAAAGCAGAGTAAAGTCAGCGATTGAGGACTTTTCTTCTTATTTGAAAAACCCTCTCGCATTCCGCCCGGCAGGTCAGAGCAGAGAGAGAGCGGCAAAAGCCCCTCCTACAACTGCTTCTGAGAGTTCAAAAACAAGCCCCCCCGTCACGCGGACGCCATCTGAAATTGCAAGGACAGCACCGGTGTCCGACACGATTCTGCCGATAGCGATACGCGCAGATTTGACAGTCTACATCCAAGGGCTGCCATTTAACCTGAGCAAAGCTGAGGCCAGCAAGATTGCTGCAGTTATTATGGCGTTGTCTGGTGATTAAACATGGGAAACGCAACAAAACCGGAAAAAGCGTCGTTCCGCTTCATGTCTCTTCAGGCTGAAGCCGAAGGTTTGACTTCGATTAAGATCATCGCCGGAGTTTGTATAGGCGGAATGGTGACGATGATCACCATTGCCGCCATTTTTGCATTTTCTCGCTGAATGCCGCTCAGTTATCCAGGAAGCTCCTGAGCTTGCGGCTCCGGCTCGGATGCTTGAGCTTGCGCAGCGCCTTCGCCTCGATCTGGCGGATACGTTCGCGCGTCACCGAGAACTGCTGGCCGACCTCTTCGAGCGTATGATCGGTGTTCATGCCGATGCCGAAGCGCATGCGCAGCACGCGCTCCTCGCGCGGGGTGAGCGAGGCGAGCACGCGCGTCGTGGTCTCACGCAGGTTTGACTGGATCGCCGCATCGATGGGGAGGATCGCGTTCTTGTCCTCGATGAAATCGCCGAGATGGCTGTCCTCCTCGTCGCCGATCGGCGTTTCGAGCGAAATCGGCTCCTTGGCGATCTTGAGCACCTTGCGCACCTTTTCGAGCGGCATGGCGAGCTTTTCGGCCAACTCCTCCGGCGTCGGCTCGCGGCCGATCTCGTGCAGCATCTGGCGCGAGGTGCGGACGATCTTGTTGATCGTCTCGATCATATGCACCGGAATACGGATCGTGCGCGCCTGATCCGCGATCGACCGCGTGATCGCCTGCCGGATCCACCAGGTCGCGTAGGTCGAGAACTTGTAGCCGCGGCGATACTCGAACTTGTCGACCGCCTTCATCAGACCGATGTTGCCTTCCTGGATGAGGTCCAGGAACTGCAAACCGCGGTTGGTGTATTTCTTGGCGATGGAGATGACGAGGCGCAGGTTCGCCTCGACCATTTCCTTTTTCGCCTGCCGGGCCTCGCGCTCGCCCTTCTGCACGGTCAGCACGATCTTGCGGTATTCGCCGATCTCGAGCCCAGTCTCGGAGGCGAGCGCCTGAATCTCGCCGCGCATGTCCTTGATGCGCTCAAGCTCGGCGGCGACGAAGTCTTTCCAGCCCTTGGTGGTGAATTTCGAGACGCGCAGGATCCACTTCGGATCGAGTTCCGAGCCCTGATAGTGCTTGAGGAACTCGGCGCGATCGACGCCATAGCTTTCGCCGAGGCGCAGCAGGCGGCTTTCAAGCCCGATCAGGCGCTTGTTGATGTCGTAAAGCTGCTCGACCAGTGCATCAATGCGGTTCTGGTTGAGCGACAAGGACTTCACATCGGCGATGATGTCGTCTTTGAGCTTCTTGTATTTCCGCTCCTGCGCCGGGGACAGCTTGGTGGACTGGAGCTTGTTCTCGATATCCTGATCCTGAAGCCGGCGGAGCTTCTTGTAATTGTCGGCGATGTTGTTGAAGGTTTCGAGCACCTTCGGCTTCAATTCGGTTTCCATCGCCGAAAGCGAAACGCCGCCGTCAAACTCGTCGTCATCGCTCTCCGGCTCCGGCATCGCTTCGCGCGGCTCGCCGTCCTCATCCTCGTCGTCGCGCCGCGCCTTGGGGGCCTCGTCCTCTTCGAGATCGGAATCGCCCGTCTCGACCTTGGGCGCGCCCTTGCCATCCGGCCCAGCGTAGGTGGCTTCGAGGTCGATGACATCGCGCAGCAGCGTCTTGCCCTCTTCGAGTTCATCGCGCCAGATGATGATGGCCTGGAAGGTCAGCGGGCTTTCGCAGAGCCCGGCGATCATCGCCTCGCGGCCAGCCTCAATGCGTTTGGCGATAGCGATTTCGCCTTCGCGCGAGAGAAGTTCCACCGACCCCATCTCGCGGAGATACATACGCACGGGGTCATCCGTGCGGTCGAGCGGCTCGGACGAACGCTCGGATTTGACGACAGCTTTCGAGGTCGGTGCGGATTCCTCCTGATCATCGTCGGAATCATCGCCCGCGTCGGCGTTGTTCTCGCCTTCCTCGGCATCCTCGTTCTCGACCACATTGATGCCCATCTCGTTGAAAAGGGCGTAGATGTCCTCGATCTGGTCCGAGTTGACCTCTTCCTGCGGCATGACCGCGTTGATCTCGTCGATCGTGACGTAGCCACGCTTCTTGGCGAGCTTGATGAGCCTTTTGACGGCCGCATCGGAAACGTCGATCAGCGGCGCATCGGGCGCATCGGTCCCCTGATTCGCCGCTTCGTCTTTCTTGACCGGTTTCGTTGCCATTCCGTCGTGTCCCGAGCCCTGAGGCACATCCGCCTCGCTGCTGTGTCTGTTGCCATATTCGCTATGCGAACCGGCTTAACGATCCATTATCCACGATGCGCCCTGCGCACCGGCTGGCTGTCCGAATGCGAAACAAACCACGTTGCCGTTGCCGCCCCGTGCAATGGCCGTGCCTGCCCCGCGCCTCACTCGTCCTCCAGCAAAGCCTCGCGCCGCTGGAGAAGCGCCCGGAGGCGTTCAAACCTCTCCTCGCCTCCGTTGGCGGCAAAATCAAGAGAAAGTGAGTCGATTTCGGTATTTAGGAACGATTGTCGGCTGTGCAAGTGGGCGGCTTCACGCCATGCTGCCAGTGCATGAGCGAAATCAGCACCCGGCTGCGCCCATTTCTCGATGGCCGCAGCCTCGCCGACGAGTCGCAGATCTTCCGCGTGGCCACATTCCGCGAGCCGCTCGGCAAGCGGACGGGATTCCGTCAGATCGTCGGAAGCGCGCGCGGCCGCATCGAGAATCGCGGAACGCAACCGCCGCGCCGCGCCGTGCTCGAAGATCAGTTCCGCGAAAGTCTCCGCTTCAGCCTCGACAATGCCGGGATGGTGGATGGGGGCAAGAACGAGCGTCGCCTCACGCGGCATCATCCGAACCGAGTTCTGGAGCAGCGCACTGCGGAGGAGACCGGAACTCGGTTGCAACGGCGGCGTGAAGGCACCTGCCTGCACTCCCCGCCGACCACTGCCGCCGGTGCCGCGCCCTTCGGTTCGTCCGCTCTGCTGGCCACCCCGCCGTTGCGGCTGGAACAGTTCGTTGAGCCGCTCGCGCATCGCCTGCCGATAATGACGCTTCAGATCCTCGTCGGTGATCTGGGCGACGGCGCCGAAAAGACGCTTCTCGCAATCAGCGCGCTGCTCCGGGGTTCCCAGCGGTGTGCGCTGTGTCTCGCGCTCGAACAGGACATCGACAAGCGGACGCGGCTGGGCCAGCGCCGCCCGCAACGCTTCCGCACCCTGCGACCGCAGCATGTCGTCGGGATCCTGCCCGCCTGGCAGAAAACAGAAACGCAGCGTCTTGCCCGCCGTGAGCCCCGGCAAGGCCACATCGATAGCGCGGTAGGCTGCGCGCAGGCCCGCCTTGTCGCCGTCGAAACAAAGGATCGGCTCCGGCGCGATCCGCCAGATCAGTACCAGTTGCTCCTCTGTAAGTGCGGTGCCGAGCGGCGCGACAGCGTTCTGAAGGCCCGCCCGGTCGAGCGCGATGCAATCGACATAGCCTTCGACGACATGGAGCGTGCCGGCATCGTGTGCGGGCTTGCGCGCGCGGTTGAGATTGTAGAGGTTCGCACCCTTGTGGAAGATCGGCGTCTCGGGCGAATTGAGATACTTCGCCTGCGCATCCTTCTGCAGTGCCCGTCCGCCAAAGGCGATGATCCTCCCCTTGGCATCATGGATCGGGAACATCACCCGGTCGCGGAAGCGATCATAGGCGACGGGATTGTCCTCGAGCTGGATGAGGAGCCCCGCCTCGACCATCACCTCGACCGGAACATCCTTGCCCGCGAGGTAATCACGCAGCCCGTGGCGATCGTTTGGCGCGTAGCCGAGGCCGAAACGTTCCGCTACGACCCCGACGAGCCCGCGGGAGGAGAGATATTCCCGCGCTTCACGCGCTTTGGGGCTCTTCAGTTCCTCGCGGAAATACTGCTGCGCAAGCGCCATCGCATCGTAAAGACCGACACGCTTCTTCTCGCGCACTTCGGCATCCAGCGTCGCAACGGGGAGGATCACGCCGGCCTCCGCCGCGAGCCGCTCGACCGCCTCGGTGAAAGAGAGGCCCTCGGCCTCCATCAGGAAGGTGAAGATGTCCCCGTTCCGCCCCGAGGAAAAATCGAACCATGCCTGCTTCTGGTCGTTGACGAAAAACGAGGGCGTGCGCTCCGCGTTGAACGGCGAGAGCCCCTTCCACTCGCGCCCCGCCTTCTGCAACTTCACGCGCCGCCCCACCACCGCCGACGCCGGCAGGCGGGCCTTGATATCCTCAAGGATGGAGGGCGGGTAGCGCATGAAAAATATAGATCGCCTGTCTTTGAGGAGCCGCAAGGCAGCACATCACAATCCCCGTTATCCACAGGGTCCGCAAGATTGCATGGCAGTTCATGCAGTCTTCATAATTATGCATATCACACTGAAAAAGCGGTCGTTTCTCGCATAACTCGGTTCATGCAGAGAGCGCAGCCTTCACCAATCCGCTCGCCTTCCCGAAATCCATTTGCCCGGCGAACCGCTCCCTGAGATGGGCAATCACCTTGCCCATGTCCTTCATGCCTGCGGCACCGGTCTCGGCAATCGCGGTGGCGATGGCGGCCTTGGTCTCGGCCTCGTCGAGTTGCTTCGGCAGAAAGGACTGGATGACGGCGATTTCGCCCTCCTCGTTGGCAGCGAGCTCGGGGCGGTTGTTGTCGCGGTAGATGGTCGCGGATTCCTGGCGCTGCTTGATCATCTTCTGGAGGAGCGCCAGAATCTCGTCGTTGGTTGCGGCCTCTTTGCCGGCACCGCGCGCTTCAATATCCTTGTCCTTGATCGCGGCCTGAATCAGGCGGATGGCGCCGAGGCGCGGCTTGTCGCCGGCCTTCATCGCTTCTTTCAGCGCCGTTGTGAATTGCTCGCGCATCTCTCTCTCCTCACCCTGTCCGGCAGGGTCACCCCTGAAAAACGGGAATTGACGTTGTCGTCGCCGTTCCTTATCGAACGGCAAATGCCGTCGCGCGGTGGCTTTACTGCCGGCCCGCCCCAAGTTCACGAGCACCTGCCATGACAATGCCGGATCTGCAATCCGAAAACAGCACGCTGACGCCTGCCCCTTGGACGGAAACGCGCCCGACAGCGCTTCTCGTGCTTGCCGATGGCACCGTGATCGAGGGGCGCGGCATCGGCGCAACCGGCGAGGGGCGTGGCGAGATCTGTTTCAACACCGCGATGACCGGCTATCAGGAAATCCTGACCGACCCGTCCTACTCGGGCCAGATCATCACCTTCACCTTCCCGCACATCGGCAATGTCGGCGTGAACGAGGAAGATATCGAGACGGTCAACATGGCTCGCACTGCCGCGACCGGCATCGTGCTTGCAACGGATATCTCCGAACCGTCGAACTACCGCGCGCTGCGCCATTTTGACGAATGGCTCAAATCACGCGGGATCGTCGGCATTGCCGGCGTGGATACGCGTGCGCTGACGGCGCTGATCCGCGATCAGGGCATGCAGAACGCGGTTCTCGCGCACGATCCGGAAGGCTTCTTCGACCGTAACGCGCTGAAGAAGTCAGCGAAGGAACTACCCTCGATGGCCGGGCTCGATCTCGTGCCGGGCGTTACCGGCACCCAGCGCTACGACTGGAACGAGACGATCTGGCACTGGAATAAGGGCTACGGCAAGCAGGAAACGCCGGAATTCCATGTCGTCGCGCTTGATTACGGCGTGAAGCGCAACATCCTGCGTTTGCTGGCCGATCGAGGCTGCAAGGTGACCGTGCTGCCACCGACTGCGCCTGCTGCGGATATTCTCGCGCACAAGCCCGACGGCGTGTTCCTCGCCAATGGTCCGGGCGACCCGGCCGCGACAGGGCAATACGCCGTGCCGACCATCAAGGCCGTGCTCGACGCGAAGATCCCGACCTTCGGCATCTGCCTCGGCCATCAGATGCTCGCGCTCGCCATCGGCGCCTCGACCATGAAAATGGCGCAAGGCCATCACGGCGCGAACCATCCGGTGAAGGAACACGCGACCGGCAAGGTCGAGATCGTCTCGATGAACCACGGTTTCGCAGTCGATCCGAAGACACTGCCCAAAAATGCCGAGGAGACTCATGTCTCGCTGTTCGATGGCTCGAACTGCGGCATCCGCCTCACGGATCGCCCGGCCTTCTCGGTGCAGCAGCACCCCGAAGCCTCGCCCGGCCCGCAGGATAGCCACTACCTGTTCGACCGCTTCATCGAGATGATGCGCAAGGCCAAGGAAACCTGACCCGGCAAGACAGGGCAACTGCGCAAGGTCAAAGACGCTAAGGCGCGAATCGTCCATCCTGCCAGAGTTCTTGCGGGAGGTTTTATGCGCGTCCTTGCTTCTTCGATCCTGATCCTCGCCTCCAGCTTCTCGGGCGCGGAGGCGGCCAATGCGAAGCGAGGCCTCGCGCTGGCGAAAGAGCGCTGCGCCGCCTGCCATGCCGTGACGGGACATGGCGCCAGCCCCGATATCAAGGCCCCCACATTCCGGCGCATCGCCGGCCAATGGCCGGTCGAGCAGTTGCAGGAAGCCTTGGCCGAAGGCATCGTCACCGGCCATCCCGGCATGCCGGAATTCACCTTCACGCCACGCGAGATCGACGATTTTCTCGCGCATCTCCGTCGCCTGCGCGACCGGTGAGCGACACAGCTTTCCAAACCCCGCCAAATTGCGTTCGAATTTTCGATCCCGTGCATTTTCTTCGATCAGCCGGCCTCCACTTGATCGGAAAATGCTTTAGAACCGGACCCGATTGCGGAAGCGGGACCGGGTGAAGCCATGAAGAGCTGGATCGAATACTGGAATTCGGATCATCCGATTTACGTGAACGAACGGCACCTCGTGCTGCATTATCGCGGCATCGCACAGGGAATCGCCGATCTCGTGCCGGACGAGGACGCGCATGTGCTCGATTTCGGCTGCGGCGAAGCCCTGTCGGCCGATCTCATCGCCCGGAAATGTCGTCGCCTGCTGCTGGTCGATTCCGCGCCGACCATCCGGGACAAGCTGAAGGCTCGGTTCGGTGGCAACCGCGCGATCCATGTTCTTGCGCCGGAGGAGGCGAAGGCGCTCGCCGCCGGCAGCCTCGATCTCGTCGTCATCCACTCGGTCGCGCAATATCTCGCAAAACCGGACTTCGCCGCGCTGGTGACGGATTTCGCCGGCAAGCTCAAGCCGGGCGGCAGCCTGATCATCGGCGATATCCTACCCGAGGGGCTCTCGGCGATGACCGATGCGCTCGCGTTGCTCCGCTTCGGGTTTGAGGGCGGGTTTCTGGTTCCCGCCTTCCTGGGCCTCGTGAAAACCGCACTGTCCGATTATCGCAAGATCCGCGCTGAACTGGGCCTGACGCATTACGAGGAAGCCGAAATGCTCGCTCTTCTCGAAAAAGCAGGGCTGACCGCGCGACGGCTTGAGAAGAATCTCGGCCATAATCAGGCACGCATGGCGTTCGGTGCGGTGAAGTTCGCGGCGGAATAAGCGGTTTCCACTCCGGTGGAGGCCGGCCAGTCAGGGGGACCGAAGGTTCAGCTCCGGTCGCGGAAGCTCCAGTATTTGTGCGCGCCGAAGCTCCACACGAGCACGATCCCGGTCGTCAGCACTTGCGAGAGCAGATAATGCCACCCGAGCCAGCGCGTGAAAAACGCCATCAGCAGCCAGGTCATCCCGAAGCCGATGCCGGCAACGACCGCGAACCGCCACCCCGCCTCCAGATGGCCGCGCTCGGCCTCGTAAGTGTAGAGGCGGTTGAGAACATAGGAGACGACGCCGCCAGCGACATAACCCGCGAGCGTCGCCGAAACGGGATCGTAGAAGAAAATCTCCACAAGCCCGACCAGTAGGCCGTAATGGACGATGGCGGCGACGACGCCGACACCGAAAAAGGCGACGAACTGACGCGCGACATGCGTCAGGCGAGCCACCAGGCCGGACATGGGCTTCTGGCTATCGTTCACGGCAACGGCCTGCGCGCCCAGGGGCCGCGCTTCTCGACGATTTCAGGCACCGAATTCCGCTGTTCGATTCCCGGTGGCCCGACCCGTTGTGCTTCGTCCGGAACGAGGCCGCCGGCGTATTGCTGAAGTGCGTTGAGGCGCTTGGCAATCGAGGGGTGGGTCGAGAAAATGTCGCCCCAGTCGTCGGGATCGTTCTCGATGCACATGTCCATGATACCCGACGGCACACCCTCAATGTCTGCCCGGCCAGAGATCTTGAGCAGTGCCGAGATCAGGGCGTCCGGGTTCTTGGTCAGCTCCACTGCCCCCGCATCGGCGAGATATTCGCGGCTACGCGAGAGCGCAAAGCGGATCAGCACCGCGAAGAGCCAGGCCAGCAGCAGGATGACAATACCGATGACGATGGCGAAGCCACCGCTGTTGCGGTTGTCGCTGCTGCTTGACGAACTGGAGCTGAACCGCCAGCGCCCGCGCACCATCATTTCACCGAAGAACGAGATCACACCGACGATCAGCACCGCGAAGATCATCAACTTCACGTCGCCGTTGCGGATATGGGTTAGCTCGTGGGCGATAACACCTTCGAGTTCGTGTTTGTCGAGCGCTTCGAGAAGTCCGGTCGTGACCGTGACCGTGTACTGGTTTTCGTTAACGCCGCTCGCAAAGGCATTGAGCGCGGGCGTTTCGAGCACCTGGATGCGCGGCACGGTCATGCCGCGGGAAATACAGAGATTTTCCGTGATACGATAAAGTTCAGGATGGCTTTCGCGCGTCACGTCCTGCGCGCCCGTCGCCCAGGAGATCATCGCCGTGTTGGAAACGTAACCAATACCGACCCAAAGCGCTGTCGCACCGAAGGCGAACGGCAGATAGCCCCAGAAGATCTTCGCCGCATAGCTCATGATACCGGAAACCGGTCCGGCATACTTCATCCCCACGCCCACCAGCGTAACGCCATAGGTGACCATGGCGACGAGGAAGAACAACGCCGCGACGAGAAAGATCGACCGGACGCGGTTGTTGCGGATATGGGTATAGAGGCCGAAGGCTCCGCCCACGAACACATCTCCCATTGCGAAAGCCAAGGCCGGACAGGCCCGGCTTATGCGAGGACCCAGCGCGGCGCCAGACCGCGCGACATGATACGAAAACTCAGAACTTCACTTCCGGCGGCTTATCGAGAGAGGCCCGTGCCGCTTCGCCGACATCGAAGAACTCGCGTTGGTTGAAGCCGAAGCTCCTTGCGAAGAACACGCCGGGAATGGCCTGCGTCGCGGTGTTGTATTCGCCCACTGCGCTGTTGAAGAAACGCCGGGCGGCCGCGAGCTTGTCCTCGATGTTGCCGAGCTGGGCCTGCAGGTCGAGAAAGTTTGTATTGGCCTTCAGGTCCGGATAGGCTTCCGAAAGCGCCATAAGCCGCCCTAGCGCGCCAGAAAGTCCCTGCTCGGCAGCGGCCTGGGCGCCGGCACCATGCGCCGAAATCGCCGCGTTCCGCGCCTTGATGACCGCATCAAGCGTTTCCTTCTCGTGAGAGGCATAGCCCTTCACGGTCTCGATCAGGTTGGGGATGAGATCGTGCCTCTGCTTGAGCTGCACGTCGATGTCCGCGAAAGCCTGATTGGCTCTCTGGTTCATGCTGACAAGACCATTATAGGCCATCAACAGCCAGACTGCGATGAGGACGAGTAGTCCGAGAATGATCCAACCGCCCATAGCGTTCTCCTTCAGGCGTTTCTGCTAGCGTTTGACGATTTCGACCCGGCGGTTGAGCGCCTGGCCGGCTTCAGTATCGTTGGTCGCGACGGGCGAAGCCATGCCCGCCCCGAACGGCGTCAGCCGGCTCGCGGCGATGCCGCCGGCGGCGAGTGCCTTGATGACCGATTGCGCGCGCTTACGCGACAGGTCGATGTTGTATTCGAACGCACCCTTGGCATCGGTGTGCCCCGTGATTACTGCCGCAACCGTCGGATTGGCCTTGAGATAGGCGACGATCTGTTCGATCTGCAGCTTCGATTCAGGGCGGATGTCGGCCTTGTTGAATTCGAACGTAATGCCGTAAAGCGCCGCCCGCCCCTGACTGTCGAGCGTGGAGCGCAAGGTCGAAGCGTCCAGCACCTTGATCTTGTTGGTCTCCATCGCGCTTGCCTCGACCACGTCCACAAGCGAGCGTACCTCGTTGCCCTGCTCGACTGACAGGATCGCAACCACCACGTCCGACGACGCATCCTTCTTTCGCGCCATCAGATAGGTCTGGTTCTCCCAATTCGAAGGAAGGCCGGACCCTTTCAGCTGTTCCGTCACGGCGAACCAGAGATCTGCGCCGCCGCACTCGGATGTCCGGCAGATGAAAACTGTTTCGAACCCCTGGGACCTGAGCCGCTGCTCGTAATTGCGGACGACCTCCAGCGACGACCGATCGATCGGCCCGCGATAAAGGGAGCGGACCGCCTTCCCCTTGGCCGCGAGGCTGTTGCCGTCGTTCAGATCCTTGGCCGAGGCGACCCTCGCTTTCGGCAGCCGGATTTCGTCGTAATCGCGCGTTTTCTGAAACGCGATGACCGATCCGTCGTAACGGCCGACCATCGGATGATCGCGTGTGCCGGGGATATCCTTCGCCGGCACCTGGGCAAAGGCGTGATACGGGAACAGCAGGAAAAAGCACGCGACCAGCGGCTGACGAAACATCGACGGCATCCGAAAAATTCCCACAGTTCCTTTGTTGCAGAGAAATCGAGGATTTGAAAGCACCCGCCATTTCACCTGAGGTTGGCGGACATTTCGCGCAGTGCGCCAGCGTACGGCAGGGCGATTCGGGCTGCATCGCCGATGCTCCGGCCAGCCTGCGAGCACCGAGTCGATGTGAACTTGCCCGTTTTTGGCCTTGTCGGGGGGGAAGGCCTTGTCTATAGCGGGGCTTCAGCACGCAACAGAACACGATCCACCACCCCGGCCTAAACAAGGCGCGAAGTTCGGGGTTCGGTCGGGTCGCGCAAAATTACGGCCGGTACCATGCCCAAACGTCAGGACATCCACACCATCATGATCATCGGCGCGGGGCCGATCGTCATCGGACAGGCGTGCGAATTCGACTATTCCGGCACGCAGGCCGTCAAGGCGCTCAAGGCCGAGGGCTATCGAATTGTGCTGGTAAACTCGAACCCCGCCACCATCATGACCGACCCCGAGCTGGCGGACGCGACCTACGTCGAGCCGATCACGCCGGAAATCGTCGAGAAGATCATCGCCAAGGAGCGCCCCAAGACCCCCGCCGGCAGGAAGTTTGTCCTTCTGCCGACAATGGGCGGCCAGACCGCGCTCAACTGCGCGCTCTCTCTCCAGAAAATGGGCGCGCTCGAAAAGCACGACGTCGAGATGATCGGCGCCACCGCCGACGCGATCGACAAGGCCGAAGACCGCGAGCGCTTCCGCGAGGCCATGACCAAGATCGGCCTTTCGACGCCGAAATCGCACCATGTGAAGACGCTGGGCGCCGCACTCGATTGCCTCGACGACATCGGCCTGCCGGCGATTATCCGCCCCTCCTTCACCATGGGCGGCACTGGCGGCGGCATCGCCTACAACAAGGCCGAATTCATCGAAATCGTCGAGCGCGGCATCGACGCCTCCCCAACCAACGAGGTGCTCATCGAGGAGAGCGTGCTCGGCTGGAAGGAATACGAGATGGAGGTCGTTCGCGACAAGAACGACAACTGCATCATCGTCTGCTCGATCGAGAATCTCGATCCGATGGGCGTGCATACGGGCGATTCCATCACCGTCGCGCCGGCACTGACGCTGACGGACAAGGAATACCAGATCATGCGCGACGCCTCGCTTGCGGTTCTCCGCGAGATCGGCGTCGAAACAGGCGGCTCGAACGTCCAGTTCGCCGTCAATCCGGTGGACGGGCGCATGATCGTCATCGAGATGAACCCGCGCGTCTCGCGTTCCTCGGCGCTGGCCTCGAAAGCCACTGGCTTCCCCATCGCCAAGGTCGCGGCCAAGCTCGCCATCGGCTACACGCTCGACGAGATCGACAACGATATCACCGGCGGCGCGACCCCGGCGTCGTTCGAGCCGACGATCGATTATGTCGTCACCAAGATCCCGCGTTTCGCTTTCGAGAAATTCCCCTCGACCGATCCGAATTTCGCCGTCCTCACCACCGCGATGAAATCGGTCGGTGAATCGATGGCCATCGGCCGCACCTTCCAGGAGTCGCTCCAGAAGGCGCTCCGCAGCCTCGAAACCGGCCTCGACGGGCTCGACGAGGTTGATATCGAGGGTCTCGGCCGGGGCGACGACAAGAACGCCATCCGCGCAGCCATCGGCACGCCGATGGCCGACCGCATCCTCAAGGTGGGCCAGGCGATGCGTCTCGGCTTCACCAACCAGGAGATCCATGCCTCCTGCAAGATCGACCCGTGGTTCCTCGACCGGTTGCGCGAGATCATCGACATGGAAGCGCGCGTGAAGGCGCACGGCTTGCCGAAGGACGCCGCGAATTTCCGGGCTATCAAGGCGATGGGCTTTTCTGATCAGCGCCTCGCGAGCCTCGCCGGCACCGAAACGGCCGTCGTGCGCGAGAAGCGGCAGGCGCTCGGCGTACGTCCGGCCTACAAGCGCATCGACACCTGTGCGGCTGAATTCGCCTCGCCGACCGCCTATATGTATTCGACCTACGCCCCGCCCTTCGCCGGCAAGGTCGCAGACGAAGCGCGCCCCTCCAACAACAAGAAGGTCGTGATCCTCGGCGGCGGCCCGAACCGCATCGGCCAAGGGATCGAGTTCGACTATTGCTGCTGCCATGCCGCCTTCGCACTGAAGGATGCCGGCTACGAAACCATCATGATCAACTGCAATCCGGAGACGGTCTCGACGGATTACGACACCGCGAACCGCCTCTATTTCGAGCCCCTCACCGAGGAAGACGTGCTCGAAATCATGGACAGGGAGCGCGAGAACGGGACGCTCCACGGCGCGATTGTCCAGTTCGGCGGACAGACGCCGCTGAAGCTCGCCGCCGCGCTTGAGGCCGCGAAGGTCCCGATCCTCGGCACCTCGCCGGATGCGATCGACCTTGCCGAGGACCGCGACCGCTTCAAGCGCCTTCTCGACAAGCTCGACCTCAAGCAGCCGAAGAACGGCATTGCCTATTCGGTCGAGCAGGCGCGGCTCGTCGCCGCCGACCTCGGATTCCCGTTCGTCGTGCGCCCGTCCTACGTGCTCGGCGGCCGCGCGATGGCGATCATCCGCGAGCGCGAAGCGTTTGACGATTACCTCCTCGGCACTCTCCCTTCGCTTATCCCGGCGGATGTCAAGGCGCGCTACCCGAACGACAAGACTGGCCAGATCAACACGGTTCTGGGCAAGAACCCGCTCCTTTTCGATCGCTATCTCGCGGACGCGATCGAGGTCGATGTCGATTGTCTCGCCGACGGGAAGGATACCTTCGTTGCCGGCATCATGGAGCACATCGAAGAGGCGGGCATCCACTCGGGTGACAGCGCCTGCTCGCTGCCACCGCGTTCGCTTTCGCCCGAACTTCTCGCCGAACTGGAACGTCAGACGCGCGCGATGGCGCTTTCGCTTCAGGTCGGCGGGCTGATGAACGTGCAATACGCCATCAAGAACGGCGTGATCTACGTGCTCGAAGTGAACCCCCGCGCCTCGCGCACGGTTCCCTTCGTCGCCAAGGTGATCGGTGAACCCATTGCCAAGATCGCCTCCCGCGTGATGGCGGGCGAGAGCCTCGCGAGCTTCGGACTGAAGACCAAGCAACTCGATCATGTCGGCGTGAAGGAAGCGGTGTTCCCCTTCGCACGTTTCCCGGGTGTCGACACGGTCCTCGGCCCGGAAATGCGCTCGACCGGCGAGGTCATCGGCCTCGATCGCGGGTTCGGGGTGGCTTTCGCCAAGAGCCAGCTCGGTTCGGGAACCAAGGTGCCGACCGGCGGCTGCGTTTTCGTCTCGATGCGCGACGCGGACAAGGATCGCATCCTGCCCTCGATCAAGACGTTGCAGGAGCTTGGGTTCACCTTCGTGGCCACCTCCGGCACGCAACGCTACCTCACCGAGCGCGGCATCGCCTGCGAACGCATCAACAAGGTTCTCGAAGGCCGGCCGCATATCGTCGATGCGATCAAGAACGGCGGTATCCAATTGGTGTTTAACACCACCGAAGGGGCGCAGGCTCTCTCCGACAGCCGCTCGCTCCGGCGCGCCGCCCTCTTGCACAAGGTGCCGTATTATACCACCTTGGCTGGAGCGATCGCCGCGACGGAGGGGATTCGGGCCTATCGGGCCGGCGATCTCGAAGTGCGTGCGTTGCAGGAATACTTCGCCTGACTTGTCCCCGTCTGCGGAGAAAGCGGCAATAATCGGCGTGTGGCGGCCCTCCGCCCCGAGCCGAACGAAAACCCCGCCAGCGGCAACGCGCGGCGGGGCACTGTTTATAAGGAGATCGGCCCATGGATCGCATTCCCATGACCGCCAGAGGCTACAAGATGCTGGAAGACGAGCTGAAGCATCGTCAGACCGTCGAGCGGCCCCGCATCATCGTCGCTATCCAGGAAGCCCGCGCCCACGGCGATCTTTCGGAGAATGCGGAGTATTCCTCGGCCAAGGAAGCGCAATCGTTGAACGAGGGCCGGATCGGTGAGCTTGAAAGCCTCATCGGTCGCGCCGAGATCATCGAGGTGGCGAAGCTCTCGGGCTCCACGATCAAGTTCGGTGCGACGGTGAAGCTCGTTGACGACGATACGGAGGAAGAGAAATCCTACCAGATCGTCGGCGATGTCGAAGCCGATGTGAAGTCCGGCCGGATTTCGATCTCCTCGCCGATTGCGCGCGCCTTGATCGGCAAGAAGGTCGGCGATACCGTTGAGGTGAACACACCCGGCGGAGGCAAGAGTTATGAAATCGTCGAGGTCGCCTTCCGATAATCCGGTTTCGCTCAGTCGGCGCGCGTTTTGCGGCGCGTTGCCTGTTCTCTCCTGCACGATCGTTCCGGCGCGGGCAGCTCCCTTACGCCGGGTCAGCGTCAACGTCGCGCTCGAGGGCGTCGGTGCCATTGCCGCCCACGTCCGCCGTACTCTGCCCGGGCATCTCGCGCGCGAACTCTCCCGGAATCCGATTGACGGCTATCCGCCCGGTGCACGTCTCGTGGTCCGGGTCACGCAGGTCTATCTCTCGGCCGGCCTCGAGCAATACGGCGGGTTCGGCAACGTGGATGCGCTCGACGGCGAGGCGATGATCCTCGACGCGGCCGGAAATGTTCTCCTGCGCAAATCAGTCGCCGGGCGTGCCCAGCCGGAAACCGACGTGGTATCAGCACCTTTTGACGAGCCGCGGCGGGTCGAGGCCCTGATCCGGACTTTCGCCTACTGGACGGTCCGATCGCTGCAGTAGATCAACCGCGCGCCATCGGCACGAGTCCTTCATCCTTGACCTTGCCGAGCGCGAGTGCCGTGCGTACGTTGCGCACGTTCGGCGTCGCGGTTAGTTCGGCGACGAAGGCCTGAAGGCTCGGCAGATCCTCGGTGACGCATTTCATCATGAAATCGATATCGCCCGAGAGGGTCCAGCATTCGCGGACATTGGGCCAGCCCGCGACGCGCTCCTGAAATGCCGCGAGATCGCCCTCCGCCTGGCTGGCGAGATGGACAAAGGCGAAACAGATCACCGAGTAACCGAGCCGCCCCGCGTCGAGAATCGCACGATAGCCCTCGATATAGCCGGCCTCCTGCAATGCATGCACGCGGCGCAGGCAGGGCGGCGGCGTAAGCCCGACCCGGCGCGCGAGCTCCACATTCGTCAACGATCCATCCCTCTGAAGTTCCGCGAGAATCTTCCAGTCGACATCATCGAGGGTCATCGCACGGGTCATCGAGAATCAACCGGGGGTTCGACGAGGGACATCAAGAGTGCCGGTTTGCCCGTGGACATCGGCAACGGAGCGAACCATAACGGCAGCAAGCCCTAGAGCAAGCTGCGGAAAAGGGGAACCGGTTTTTCGCCGGCAGCATGTTCTAGTTCCTTCGACCCGATCATGCTGCACGGCAACTTGCGAGACGGCCTTGCCCACCATTCCTGTAATTTCGCCCGATACCCGGTGCTGGATCGTCACCGATGGAAAGGCCGGCGACCTCAACCAGTGCCTCGGATTGGCCGAACGGCTGGGGATCGCGCCGGAGATCCGCACCGTTCTCCCGCGCGCGCCGTTCGTCTGGGGCATGCCGCTGACCTGGCGAATCCGCCCGCTCGCGATCGACCCAGCCGAAGCGCCGGGGCGCGCGGGAGGACCGCTCGCGGGGGAAATGCCCGATCTCGTCATCGCATCCGGGCGGCGGGCCGCACCCTACCTGCCGGCGATCAAGCGCCAATCCGGCGGACATACCTTCACGGTTTTCCTCAAGGACCCACGCACGAGCGCCGAGATCGCCGATTTCCTCTGGGTGCCGGAGCACGACCGGCTGCGCGCACAGAACGTGATGACGACCCTGCTCTCGCCGCACCGCGTCAGCCCGACTTCGCTCCATATCCTCAGAATGGCACAACCTCCCACGCAGATCGCAGCCCTGCCTTCCCCCCGCGTCGCCGTTCTGATCGGCGGCAACAGCAAGGATTTCACCTTCGCCGATACAGATGTCGCCCGCTTCGGTGCGGCGCTCGAAGCGCTGGGCAGGAGCGGCGCCGGCATCATGGCGACGACATCGCGTCGCACACCGCCGGCACTGGCCGAGGCGGCAAGGGCGGCGATCGGAAACGTCGGCGGGTGGCTGTGGGATGGCACGGGCGATAATCCCTACCGCGATCTCCTCGCCCATGCCGATGCGCTGGTCGTGACAGCGGAATCCGTCAACATGGTCGGAGAAGCGCTTGCGACCGGTCGCTCCGTGCACCTCTTCCGTCCCACGGGTGGATCACGGAAAATCGATCAATTCTTGCGTGGACTTGAAGCGCGCGGGCTCGTCCACCCCTTCTCCGGCGCCGTCCGAGACGATAGGTATGAGCCCGTCGATGATACCGATGTCATCGCGCAGGAACTGGCCCGCCGCTATGCCCGGCTTCGCGACGCGCAAGGACAAGAGGAATAGCTTATGAGCACGCACCGCCACGCCAAGGTTATCGTGATCGGCTCCGGCCCCGCCGGCTACACCGCCGCGATCTACGCCGCCCGCGCGATGATGAAGCCGCTGCTCATTTCCGGCCTGGAAGCGGGCGGCCAGTTGATGATCACGACCGACGTCGAGAACTACCCCGGTTTCGCCGAACCGATCCAGGGCCCCTGGCTGATGGAGCAGATGAAGGCACAGGCCGAGCATGTCGGCACCGAGATGGTCTCGGACCATATCACCGCTGTCGATCTCTCGCGCCGCCCCTTCCGTCTGACCGGCGATGGCGGCGATACCTACACCTGCGATACGCTGATCGTCGCGACCGGAGCCAAGGCGAAATGGCTGGGCATTCCCTCCGAAGAGCATTTCAAGGGCTTCGGCGTCTCCGCCTGTGCGACCTGCGACGGTTTCTTCTACCGCAACAAGGAAGTCATCGTCGTCGGTGGTGGCAATTCCGCCGTCGAGGAGGCGCTTTATCTCGCCAATCTCGCGAGCAAGGTGCGGGTCATCCATCGCCGCGACGGCTTCAAGGCGGAACGCATCCTGCAGGAGCGGCTGTTCGCACACCCGAAGATCGAGGTGATATGGGATTCGGCGATCGAGGAAATCTGCGGTTCCGAGGAGCCGCGCTCCGTCACCCACGTCCGGGTTAAGAACGTCAAGACCGGTGCGATTACCGAGGTGAAGACCGACGGTGTTTTCGTCGCCATCGGCCATGCGCCAGCGTCCTCGCTGTTCGCCGGTCAGTTGGAAATGAAGGAAAGCGGCTATCTCAAGGTAGTGCCCGGCACGCCGCGCACCAATATCCCCGGCGTCTTCGCGGCTGGCGACGTGGCTGACGAGACCTATCGGCAGGCCGTCACGGCTGCCGGCATGGGCTGCATGGCCGCGCTGGAGGCCGAACGCTTCCTGACCGCGCACGCCCCGGAGAAAATCGCCGCCGAGTGAAGGCACGAATGCCGGCGGCGAGACAACGGCTACGAGGCTGTGAATTGAGTCGCGCCGGAGGTGTTGCCATCGGCCCCGCATTTGATGCTATGCTTATGACGCATACCGCTCAACAAAGAGGCGGGACTCAGAAGCATAACTCGGAGGGGGCCGACCTTGGACTGGGATCGCGTTCGTATCTTCTATGCCGCCGCAGAGGCGGGCAGTCTGACACGGGCCGGCGAGGTCCTCGGGCTTTCACAATCCGCCGTCAGTCGTCAGGTTTCAGCTCTCGAATCCGAACTCGACGTTCCACTCTTCCACCGCCACGCACGCGGACTCGTACTGACAGAGCAGGGCGAACTGCTGTTCCGCACCGCGCGCGAACTCGTCACCAAGCTGGAACAGACGCGGGCCAGTCTCTCCGATAGTCGCGAGAAACCGAACGGCGAACTCAAGATCACCGCCAATGTTGCTCTGGGAGGCAACTGGCTGACCCCGCGCCTGTCGGAGTTCCTCGACCTCTACCCCGATATCCGGCTTCAGGTGATCCTCACGGACGACGAACTCGATCTCGCCATGCGAGAGGCCGACGTCGCGTTGCGCCTGCGCGCTCCCGTTCAGGCAGACCTTATCCGCCGCCGGCTGTTCGCCGTGCATTTCCATGCCTATGCAACACCGGATTATCTAAAGCGCTTCGGTGCGCCGCGCGCGATCGGCGATCTCGACGAGCACCGGCTGGTTGCCTTCGGCGGCGATATTCCGAGCTATCTCTCCGATACCAACTGGCATTGCACCGCCGGGCGCGAGCGGCGCGAGCCGCGCCAGCCGGCGCTGGTCGTCAACTCGATTACCGCCCTGCTCAACGCGGCGCAGAGCGGTGCCGGGATCGCGGTTCTGCCTGATTACGTGGTCGATCAGGCCTCGACGCTGGTGCAGCTTCTTCAGGGCGAGACCATGCCGCACCTCGATTGCTACCTCGTCTACCCGGAGGCGCTCAAGCAGGTCGCGCGCGTGCAAGTGTTCCGCGACTTCCTGGTCTCGAAGGCACAGCGCTGGGTGTATTGATCAGGCTGCACGCGGTCCATGCTCGTTGAGATCGAAAGCAAACACCTTCGGAGGCGAGAGATTTGCATCGACACTGAGTGGGAAAGCGCGCCAGTAGAGCGTTTGCCGCATCCCGTTGCTGTGCTTGAATTCGTAGCGCCCGCGAGATGGGTCCGGCAAACGTAAGGCATCGCGGACGATGGTGCCGAGACCGCTATTAAGCTCATAGATGGTATCAAGCACAGGGCGGTTGATGATCTCGCTCTTCTGCACCTTGCCGAAGAAGCGCAGGAATTGCCGGTTGGCGCTGACGACCTTTCCGAACGGGTCCGTCACCACGATGCCGCTCGGTGAATTCTCGATGAAGGCTTCGAGGAAACTGGCCAGTTGCCGCACGCTGCGCACAGGCGGTTCCGACGTGGCGCTACTGCGCCGGAAAACACCGATGAGATAACGATCCTCGCCCTGCATGTGCAACGCACAGGCGCAATCGACAAGCGAGGTCGTACCATCAGCGTTGACGAAAGGCAGCAGAACCGGGCCGGCGTGACCGTCGCGGATTCCGCAATGCCAGTGATCGCGATATTTCAGCATATCCTCGGCGCTCAGCAGGCTCGCGAGTTCGTCCAGCGTCACATCGTGGACGAAGGTCTCGTTGAAATCCCGACCGAACTCGACCCGCAGCACGTTGGTCTGAAGATTGAGCAGCCATTTGTCCACGCCGACGAGGCGCTGCAACCGTGCGATAACATCCGAGCGGCTTCCGAAAGTTGAAACGGGCATGGCAAGTTATCTCTCAACTCTAAGTTGAATATCATCGCATCGAAAACCTCGCCTTTGCTTAGAAAATCCGCTAAAATTTATTTGGTTTCACGCCCAGAGCCGTTCTTTTTCCAGCCCCTTGTAAAGTTCGGCCACCTGCTCGGCGTAGCCGTTGAAGAGCTGCGTCGGCACACGCTCGTTCGTCCCCAGCACACGCTCCGAAGCCTGGCTCCAGCGCGGATGATCGACCTTCGGGTTGACGTTGGCCCAGAATCCGTATTCCGACGGCTGGAGCGCTTCCCACAGGCCGACAGGGCGCTTATCCGTGAATGAAATCCGCACGATCGACTTAATCGATTTGAAGCCGTATTTCCATGGCAGCGCCAGGCGGATCGGAGCGCCGAACTGCTTCGCAAGCGGCTTGCCATAAGCTCCGGTGACCATGAACGCGAGGTCGTTCGCCGCCTCCTCGATCGTCACCCCTTCGACATAGGGCCACGGGTAGATAGGTGAACGCTGTGCCGGCGCCATCTTCGGATCGTTGAAGGTCTCGAAACGGAGATATTTCGCGCTCGACAACGGTTTGGCGAGATCGAGCAGCGCTCTCAGCGGAAACCCGGACCACGGGATCGTCATCGACCAGGCCTCGACGCAACGATGCCGGTAAAGGCGTTCCTCGCGCGGCATCGCCTTGATGAGGTCGTCGATGCCGACCTCGCGCGGTGTCTCGACCATACCGTCGATCTTCAAGACCCACGGCCTGACCTTCAGTGCCTGTGCGGCCGAAGCGATCGATTTCGTGCCGCCGAACTCGTAGAAATTATTATAGTTGCCGTTGATCGCTTCCGGCGTCACATCGCGCTCGATCGTGAAGGCCGAATTCCGCGGATAGGGATGCAGTCGATCGGTCTCTGCCTGCTCGTCGGCACGGGCCGGTACTCCCGCGAGCCCGGCGAACAACCCGGCCCCCGCAGCGAGGGCCGTGCGTCGGGAGAGAAAAAGCGCCTCAGACGTTGCCTGAGTACCCGGCAATTCCCAACCCTTGCGTCGATGATAATGCATGCGCCGATCCTTTCGTTATCCGGAAGGATACCGGCCCATACACCCACGGCCAAATCACGGACGCGCGAGCGTCAGGCTGCCGGCGGACTGTCCTCTCGGAGCATCCGTCGTAGCACCTTACCGACATTGGTCTTCGGCAGCGCCTCGCGGAACTGGATCACCTTCGGCACCTTGTAGGCCGTCAGCAAATCGCGGCAATGAGCCCGAACGGTGTCTGCATCAAGATCCGGGTCCTTGCGGACGACATAAGCGGCGACCGCTTCGGTGGACTGCGGGTCCGGGACGCCGATCACCGCGACCTCCAGCACGCCCGGGTGCTGCGCGATAACCTCCTCGACCTCGTTCGGATAGACGTTGAAGCCTGAAACGAGAATCATGTCCTTGAGCCGATCGACGACCTTGAACATCCCGTCCGGAAGCATCACGCCGATGTCGCCGGTGCGGAAGAAGCCGTCCGGCGTCATCACCTTGGCCGTCTCATCCGGGCGCTGCCAATAGCCGCGCATCACCTGCGGACCGCGCACGCAGATCTCGCCGCTTTCGCCGACGGCAACCGCCTTGCCCTCGGCATCGCGCAATTCCACCTCGGTGGAGGGGACCGGATAGCCGATCCCGCCGGAGAATTCGGCGAGATCCGGCCGGTTGATCGTCACGACCGGCGAGGTTTCCGAAAGACCGTAGCCTTCGGCGATCGAGCATCCGGTCAGAGTCTTCCAGTTCTTGGCCACGGCGCTCTGGGTCGCCATGCCGCCTGAAACCGAGAATTTCAGGTTCGAGAAGTCGACCTCACGGATCGCGGGGTGGTTGGCGAGTGCGTTGTAGAGCGTGTTCACACCCGACATCAGCGTGAACCGCGTCTTCTTCAGCGTAGCGATAAAGCCGGGGATATCGCGTGGATTGGCGATCAGCAGGCAGGAAGCGCCGATCTTCATCATGAAGAGGCAACAGCAGGTGAGTGCAAAGATGTGATAGAGCGGCAGTGCCGTCACCATAACATTGTCCGGCACCGGCCGGATCGCCCAACCGAGAAATGCATCGCACTGGGCGACATTGGCGGACACATTGAGGTGCGAGAGCGTCGCTCCCTTCGAGACACCGGTCGTCCCCCCGGTATACTGAAGGAAGGCGACATCCTCGAGCGTGATCTCGACCGGGCGCATGCCGGCATTCCCGCCCACCGCCAACACTGACGCGAACTTGACCGCCTGCGGCAGGGAATAAGCCGGGACCACTTTCTTCACGTAACGGGCGACAATGTTGACGATCTTGCCCTTCAGACCGAGCATGTCGCCCGCCGAGGTCAGCACGACCTTCTTGACCGAGGTATGCGGCAAAGCCTCCTCGACGACATGGGCGAAGTTCTCCAGAACGAAGATGGCCTCCGCGCCGGAATCGTTGAGCTGGTGCATGAGTTCACGCACCGTATAGAGCGGATTGACGTTCACTACCGTGAACCCGCCGATCAGGCAGCCGAACATCACGGCGGGATAGGCCATCACGTTCGGCATCATGATGGCGATGCGATCGCCCTTCTTGAAACCCTGCGCCTGAAGCCACGCGGCCACCGCTGTCGCCGCCGCACCAATCTCCCGGTAGGTCAGGGACTTGCCAAAGCTGCTGAAGGCCGCCCTGTCGGCATACTGCTGAACACTCTGGGAGATGAGTTCGGCCAAGGTCGGCAACCGAGCGACGTCGATCTCGGACGGAACCGAATTCGGATAGTGCTTGAGCCACGGGCGCGACGCCATGATCCGGTGCGGCATATGCCTTTCCTCCCCTTCCCGCGCTTGTCCGCGCGGCGATCCATTTGGCGTCTTGCGCGCCAACTGTTTATATATGAACTAAAGTTCATACCATTTGAAGGTAGAATGTCCAGTGCATCTGGCAAGGATGTTTTTGCATGGACCGCTGGGTCGGGGATGTGGTTCAGGCTTTGGGACGCGCGCGGAAAAATCCGACGATCCGCCCGTCAATCACCAGCAATCCCGCCGCAATGACGAGGAAGCCGAGAATTTCCTGCCACGCGAGCGCTTCGCCGAGAAAGATCACCCCAAGAAGGATGCCGGAACACGGAATGAGCAGCGTGACGAGTGAGGCGTTGGTTGCCCCTGCCCGTGTGAGAATACGGAAGAACAGCGTGTAGGCCGCAGCGGTCGAAACCAGCGCCAGGAGCACGAGCGCAAGAACGGCGCTGCCACTCGGCACCGGAAGAGAGAACGGCCGGTCGGTGGCCAGCGCGATTGGCACCATGATAAGCGCCGCGAAGGTCAACTGGCCCGTCGCCAGTGCCGTCGGGTGGGCGCGCCCCTGAATGAAGAGACGGCCGAAAATATTCGCGAAGGAATAGGAGATCGCCCCGCCGATGCAGGCGAGAAGCCCCAGCCACTCCCCGCCCGAAGCCGATCGTCCTGAAAAGAGCACGACGACGCCTGCAAAACCCAGCAGGACCCCGGTGGTCCGGCGAAGGTCAAGCTGCTCGCCGGAGAGCGCGAAATGCGCGAGCAGCATCGTGAAGATCGGCGTCGTCGCATTGAGAATGGAAGCAAGCCCGCTGGCGATCCTGGTCTGACCGAAGACGATCAGGCAGAACGGCAGCGACCCGTTGAGGATCGCCATGCCGAGATAGGCCGTAAGCGATCTGCCATCGAGCGGCAACGGGATTCCGGCAACCCGCAGCATCACATGCAATGCCGCCGCGCCCAGCAGCACGCGGAACGCAACGATGGTGAAAACCGGCACCTCGCGCACAGCGATTCCGTTGAACAGGAAAGAGCCACCCCAAAACAGCGAGAGTAGGCCCAGCATGCCCCACTCGGCACCCGTCATCGCACGCGCGCCAACTGGCGCCGCGGGCGGCGTTTCTTCTTTGATAGACATGGCGCGACTCGAAAAATATCTGTTCCGGCGAGACTGGCATGCCTGCCCGCACCGCGCCACCCGAATTCCCGTCAACGCTGGGCGAAGCGGAACCTGAAGCCGCACTGCCACCAGTTACGCGGTTCACCGATATCGATATGCACGGATTTGGTGTGGCAATAGGTACCGACGCCACCAGCCTCGGGCAGCGAGCGGAGAAATTTCGCGAGCCGTGCGCGCTCGATTCCCGGCACGAAGAAATCGGCCGCCATGCACTTGCGGTGATAGGATCCGAGCCGGCCACGATTGCGCTGCCCCGAGGTAATCACCGGCGTGCCTTTGAAATGCTCGCCGGCGATACGGACGAGCCGCAGCAATTCCGGACGCAGGCAAGCGATATCAACCGCATCCGTCTGCTTCTCGACGAGCATCGGTTCAGGCGTTTTTTCTTCCTCGGCTTCGATTTCCTCGGTGGTCGCGGGTTGAGTCGTCGTCGGTAGACTGGCAACGACCGCCGGCGAATCCGGTGGTGTCGAGGGTGCGAGGGGAACGCTTTCGTTTGGCGCCGGAACGGAAACCGGCGGAGCCGCAGGCGGCGGCGCCACAGACACGGCTGGTGGCGGAGCGACCGGCGTCGCCCGCGGTGTGTTCACGCCAGGCGCACGCTCGATTGCAAAGGGGCGGACGGGCGGCAATGGTGCGGGATAGGCCGGAAAGGCGGCGACGCGCTGTCCACCCGGGGTCTCCGGCGTCACGGCCGACACATTGCCACCGGGAGGCGCCGGCTCGGCAGGAGCCGCAACCTCCGGCTCGTCATCGACCGGTTGCGACGTCATCGGATTATCCTGTGGGAAGGCCGGATTGAACCCGGCCGTCACCAGTAGCAATGCCAGTCCAGCACGATGGAGAACACGGCGCGCGTGCATGCCGAAACCCGGTTTCGTCACGCCGCGCGTCGCCTCACGAAATCGCAGCGCAGAAGCGCTGGATGCGACGGCAGGCTTCCTCGAGTTTATCGGTCGAGGTCGCGTAGGAAACGCGGAAATTCGGCCCCAGACCAAAGGAGGAGCCGTGAACGGTAGCCACGCCTTCGGTGGCGAGCAGTTCCATCACGAAATCCTCATCGGTTTCGAGCACCTTGCCCGAGGGGGCCTTCTTGCCGATCAGCGCCGCGCATGACGGATAGACATAGAATGCACCCTCCGGTTTCGGGCACCTGAGACCGGTCGCCTGATTGAGCATCGACACGACGAGATCGCGACGCTCTTCGAAGACCTTGCGCGATTTCGGGATGAAATCCTGCGGTCCGTTCAGCGCCTCGACCGCCGCCCATTGCGCGATCGAGCAGGCGCCTGAGGTCTGCTGGCCCTGAATGAGGTCCATCGCCTTGATGAGCTTGTCAGGCCCGGCGGCATAACCGATACGCCAGCCGGTCATCGCGTAGGCTTTCGAGACGCCGTTCATGGTAAGCGTGCGATCCATCAGGCCCGGTTCGACCTGTGCCGGCGTCGTGTAGACGAAGTCGCCGAACACGAGATGCTCATACATGTCGTCGGTCAGAACCCAGACGTGCGGGTGCTTCATCAACACATCCGTCAGCGCCTTGAGTTCCGCGCGCGAATAGGCCGCACCCGAGGGGTTGGACGGCGAATTGAACATGAACCACTTCGTCTTCGGCGTGATCGCGCGATCTAGGTCTTCCGCCGTGAGCTTGAAGTTGTTCTCCATTTTCGTGTTCACGTAGACCGGCGTGCCGCCACACAGCGCGATCATCTCCGGATAGGAGACCCAATACGGCGCGGGAATCACCACCTCGTCGCCGGGATTGATCGTCGCCATGAAGGCGTTGAACAGTACCTGCTTGCCGCCGGTGCCGACGATGGTCTGGCTCGCCTTGTAGTCGAGCCCGTTCTCGCGCTTGAACTTGGCGGCGATCGCCTCGCGCAGCGGCACGATACCGGCCACCGGCGTATACTTCGTCTCGCCGCGCTGGATAGCCGCGATAGCCGCGTCCTTGATGTTCTGCGGGGTATCGAAATCCGGTTCGCCCACCGAGAGCGAGATCACGTCCTTGCCTTTCGCTTTCAGGTCGCGCGCCATCTGCGTCACCGCGATGGTCGCGGAGGGCTTGATGCGGGACAGGGCGTCAGCAAGGAAGGCCATGTTGAAATCACTCCTCATGAAGATGAAAGGCGCGCCACGAGGTCTCGGGCGGCGCGGCTTCGTCGGGCTAGCAAACGAAGCCGGACCGCTTTATGTCTCTTGGCTCACGCCTTCAAGAAGAAACCGAGCTTTCACGCTCGATCGAGGCAAAAAGACGTCCTTATTTCCACTGGCCCCGAGGGATCTGTCAGGGAAAGCAGGATTTTTTGACATTGATGGAGGAATTCATGTCTGATCGTTTCGCGCGCTTTCACCGCCGCCAGTTCCTGGGGCTCACCGCTGGTTTTGTTGCCGCGCCCTCCGTGCTGCGCGCCCAGGGTGGTTTTCCCTCGAAGGCCGTGACGATCGTCGTTCCCTATCCCGCCGGCGGCCCGACGGATGCGATCGCTCGCATCGTCGGCCAGCACTTCGAGGAGAGCCTCAAGCAGAAGGTTCTGGTCGAGAACAAGGCCGGTGCCTCCGGTTCGATCGGCACCCGCGCGGTCGCGACCGCCGATCCCGATGGCCACACTATCGTGTTCGGCAACAACCAGACGCACGGGAACAACATGTTCCTGATGAAGACGCCGGGCTATGACGCGATCAAGGACTTCGCACCGCTCGCCGGGGTCGGCGCCTTTCCGCATGCGCTGGTCGTCAAGAAAGACCTGCCGGCCAAGAATCTTCAGGAACTGATCGCGCTGGCCAAGAAGGAGCCGGGCAAGCTCAACTATGGTTCGACCGGCAACGGTTCTGGCTCGCATCTCTCGATGGAACTCCTGATGAAGCGCACCGGGATGCAAATGGCGCACCTCCCCTACAAGGGCGCCGCGCCACTCGTTCAGGACATTATCGGGGGACGTATCGACGTCTCGCTCTCGACCCTGCCGAGCGTGCTGAAGCAGGTCGAGGGCGGCCTGATGCGTGCCATCGGCGTCGCCAGCGCCGGGCGCGTCGAGCAGATGAAGGATGTTCCGACCTTCCGCGAGCAGGGCGTCGCGAACGCCGATGCCGAATCCTGGGCGGCTTTCTTCGCGCCGGCCAGGACTCCGGCGCCGATCGTCGAGCGGCTTTCGAACGAAATCATTGCCGCGCTCAAAGCCAAGCCGGTCGCCGACAAGATCACGGCCCTCGGCTTTGCGCTCCAGCCGCGTGGACCGAAGGATTTCGCGCCCTATCTCAAGCAGGAGATCGACACCTGGGCCGAGATCATCAAGGCAGCCGGTATCGAGCCGGCCTGATCGCGCGCTCACGCGCGGAAAGGTTCGCACAACAAGCAGGAGCGGCAGGACATGGTTCGCAGGATCGGTTTGCTGGCCATCGCTCTTGCCACGCTCGGAGCGTCGGCCGTTGCCGCCGCTCCGGACGAACCCAGGGTGGAGGTTGTCGTCAAGGGGTTGCAGAACCCCTGGGGCCTTGCCTTCCTTCCGGACGGACGCGCGCTCATCACCGAGCGCGCGGGCCGGCTGCGCATCGCCAACTTGCGCACCGGCACGCTTTCCGGCCCTGTTGCCGGCTTGCCGCCGATCCATGTCCGGGGCCAGGGCGGGCTTCTCGGCATCGCGCTCGATCCGGACTTCCGCGCCAATCGTCGGCTTTACCTATGTTTCTCCGAGCCGCGGGATGGAGGCAACGGTACGTCTGTGTTCGCAGCCACGCTCTCGGGCGACGGGGCGCGGCTCGACAACGGGCAGGTGATCTTCCGCCAGATGCCGGCCGTGAATTCCAACCATCATTTCGGTTGCCGACTGGTGTTCGACAACACCGGCAACCTGTTCGTCACCCTCGGCGATCGCTATTCGCAACGAGACCAGGCACAGAACCTCGCCAATCACATCGGCAAGATCGTTCGCATCCGGCCCAACGGCTCCGTACCTGCCGACAACCCCTTTGTTGAAACGCCGGGCGCGCGCCCCGAAATCTGGTCCTACGGGCACCGCAACATTCAGGGCGCGACCCTTCACCTAGAAACCGGCGCGCTGTTCACAGCTGAGCATGGCGCAAAAGGCGGCGATGAGATCAACCGGCCCGAGGGCGGCAAGAATTACGGCTGGCCGGTAATCACTTACGGCATCGATTATTCCGGCGCGAAAATCGGCATAGGCACCCACAAGGAAGGGATGGAGCAGCCGCTCTACTATTGGGACCCCTCGATTGCCCCCTCCGGCGCGACCTTCTACCGCGGCGACAAATTCCTGGCATGGCGCGGTAGCCTGATCGTCGGTGCGCTGGCCGGTTCACTGATCGTGCGGCTCGAAATCCGCGACGGCAAGGTGACGGGCGAAACCCGCTATCTCGAAGACCGGGGCGAGCGTATCCGCGACGTGGTTGAGGGACCGGACGGTTACATCTACCTGCTGACGGACGAAACGGCGGGCAGCCTCCTGAGGCTCACACCCGGTCGTTGATCAGCCGTATCTGAGCTTCATTCCGAGAATGATCGCCACCAGAAAAATGGTGACGCTGTTGGCCACGATAAGCGGCCAGGAGGCAATCAGAACGCCATAGGCGAGCCAGAGCGTCACGCCGATCGCCAGCATCAGATACATCACCAGCGAGAGCGAGCGCGTCTCGCGCGTGCGGATGACCTTGAGCGCCTGCGGCACCCAGCACAGGGTGGTGATGACGGCGGCCGCCGAACCGATTAGCTCGATGGCGAAAGGGCTGGGGTGAAAGGTCACGGGCGAAGCGCTCGCAAGGGAATTCGGGGCGGGATGCCGTCCCTGCCCGCTTCCGCGCAAAGTTGCAAGGTCCGTCTCAGGCGATCAGGCCTGCCATCGGTTTGAGCGCGGTTGAATTCGGGAAGACGCGCTCGGCCAGCACGGCCGCGGACAGCCCGAACTGATCAGCGAGGATACCTTTCGTGATCGCCCGGAGATCTGTTGTCGGACGGAGATCGCGGCCTTCGTGAAGCTGCGCCGTCTTGAGGCCGGGCCAGTCCGCGACGATCCGCCCGCCGCGCACCGCGCCGCCTGCGAGCATCGCCACGGTCGCCGTGCCGTGATCCGAGCCTTCCGTGCCGTTGACTTTCGCCGTCCGTCCGAACTCGGTAACGACGAGGATCGTCGTATCTTTCCAGCTTGCGCCGAATTCGCGCTCGAAGGTCGCGAAGGCACCATCGAGACCACCGAGCAGGTCCGCGAGCCGTCCCTTGACGCCGCCCTGATTGGCATGCGTATCCCAGCCGTCGAACGAGAGCACCGCGATGCGCGGTCCCTCCTCCTTCATCATCAACCGCGCCGCGCCGGAGGCCGCGCGTGCCATCATCGCCGGATTGCCGCCACCGCGATTGTCCGGCTCACTACCGCGCGCCAGCACGTCGGCTGTCAGCCCGGATTGCAACGCCTTCGCCAGGACCGGATCGGTGTGGTTGTAGAGGTCCATCACCCGGCGGGCGAGATCATCGTTGGATTCGGCGAGCCGTTGCGGCGCCCAGCCCATCACCGGTGCGTCACCCCGCAGCACCAGCGGCGTGATGGCCCCCACTCCGAGCGCGCCATGCGTCGCCACCCTTTCGCCCTTCGGCATGGCCTGGATTGCCCGGTTCAACCAGCCGCTGTCGATCTTGCCGACTCCGGCCAAGCCGGATTCGAGCACATCCTGCCCGTCGAAATGCGAGCGCTCGCGATAGGGAGAGGCAACGGCGTGAACGACCAGCGCCTGCTTCGCCGCGTAGAGCCGCGCGAAATTCGGCATCGCCGGATGCAGCGCGAAGAAATCGTCGAGCATCAGCCCGGCATTCTCGCCCGAGCGTGCCAGCACCATGCCTTCGCGAAGAGCGGCGTAATCCGGATCGCCGACCGGCGCCAGCGCCGAAAGGCCATCGAGCGCGCCACGCAGGATGATCGTCAGGAAACGCGGATCGCGGGTGCCGGCCGCCGAGGCGATCCTCGGCATATGCGCCCAGGCGAAGAAGGAGAGCCCGGCGCCGAGCAACCCGCGACGGGAGATCGGCAGCGTTTCGCAACATGTATCGGCGGGGAGGATTGTCATGGCGTTTCCTCGTTACCGGCGCTGGAATTCGGGCGACATTAACAGAAGCGCGAGCCCCTGCGGTCGTGTCTCGGCGCGGGCAATCGCAGTCCGCGTCTCGCCGGAGAGCGCAGAGCCGTAAAGCGCCTCCGCGCGCTCGCGCGGATCGATCTTGCCTGCGGCTGGCCTCGCGAGCTGAAGCGCGAATTCGAGCCGCGTCTTGATCGCTTTCGGCGATGCGACGATGGCAAAGCCGTCGGCGTGGCCGTTCGGACCTTCCGGGTTCCACAACGGCTGGCCCATGAGATTGAGTGCATTGAGGAAGCGCGGCACGCGGTCCACCGGCGTATCGGTCGCGCGGAGGCTCGCGACGACGAATTCGTAAGGCGTCCGGAGCTTGGTCGTCGGCCCCTGCCAGCTTTCCGGCGCAGTCAGCAAGCTGCGAGCAAGCGAAGCGAGATCGCCGCCACTCCTTCGGAAATCCTGTTCGAGCCGCGCGACCAACGATGCTGCCGGCGTATCCGACACGAAATGTCGCGCCACCTTGCCCGCGACGAACCGCGCTGTCGCTGGATGCTGCGCGAGATCGGCGAGGATCGACAGCCCCTGCCCCTTGCCCGTATCTGGATAGCTCTTGCCGAGCACGACCTGCGGACCCGGCTCGTGACGATTGGGCGCAAAGAAGAAGCCGCCGTAGCCGTCGATCATCTCCTCGAAATTCGAAATCGACCAGCCGGTGAGCGCCTTGGCGAAATTCGTCACGTCCTGTTGGCTGTAACCGCCGCCGACACCCAGGGTATGCAGTTCGAGGATCTCGCGCGCGAGGTTCTCGTTAAGGCCCTTCGTGCGTCGTTTACCGGCCGGCGAGTTCGGACCAACCGACTGGCGCTGGTCAAGGTAATGCAGCATCGCCGGATGTGTCTCAACCGCGACCAGCATGTCGCCGAACCGCCCGAACGCATGGGCCCGGATGACTACGCGCTCGTAGGCGCCGGTAAGCCCCTGCATGATCTGGCCACGCCGCAAAGCGACACAGAAATGGTTCGACCAGAACGCGACCCAACGTTCGGCGAAGCCAAGGTCGGTCGAAACCGCCTTCTTGAGCCGCGCCTCGACATCATCGAGCAGAAGGTCTCGGGCGCGAATCGCATCCGGATCCTCCGGCGGGCGGGCCTGTGGGGTGTCGGCTTTGCCCACGGTCATATTCCCCGGCGCGGCCAGCATGTCGTTGTTCTGCATGTTGCCGGCGGATGGCAGCGCCTTGCTTTCGGTCTGCACGAGCTGGCGCTTCTTCGCTCGGGCCTCGCGCTGACGCTCCTGGATTTCCGTCACGATCTGGATGGCACGTGCCGTATCGGGCAATCTCGAATCACCCAGCAACGCCGCTTTCGGATCGACCTCGGCCACGAGCGCATCACGCAGGCGGTTTCCGAATGTTGCCCGTGTCTCCTGCCGTCCACCCAAGGCGAAGCGCTGGATACCCAGACGATATAGTTCGTCGCCACCGGCCATGCCTGCCATCCCAATGAAGGTGAAGCTTCTGACATCCCGCAGGATACGTGGCGAAAGATGGACAGAACATGACCAAGCGGTGACGGTCCGGAGAGAGATGACTAAAGGTTGTCAGGATATGTCAGGAGCGCACGCCCCCGTCTTGTGCAAAGGGACATCGCGCGCCATGTTCCGGAAATGGCTAAGCCCCCGACAACCCCGCCCTCCTCTTCTGCCCGCAGCCGTGCGGTTCCCACCGGCAAGGCTTCACGGCCAGAACTGAAGCCGCTCGACGCACATCTCGCCGAGCTGCTCAACCCCGGCCTCAACCGGGCAGCCGGCGCGCGCGGACCAAGGCGCGGCATGGCCGAGGCCCCACAGGCCGGATATAGTGCCGGTGCTGCCGCGGTCGATCCTGCGCTGGCGAAAGCGCTCGGTCTTCCGGAGTCGACGCAGCCTTCGCGGCGCCGGTCGGCCGAAAGCGAGCCGGTCAACTATGCCGACATCGCCGGTGCGAAGCCGCGCCGCGTGATGCAGGGCAATGTCGTGCCCTTCCCCGACGAAATGCCGCAAGAAAGCATCCGAATCGGTGGCGGTCTCGACGGGCTCTCGGAAGAGGACACGGTCTCCTCGAAAGGCGTGCAAGCCACCGCCGATGCGCTGAAATCGCTGCTCGCCGAGGGCAATCCGCTGTTCAAGGACCAGAAGCTTTGGGTGCCCCACCGGCCGGAACGCCCGGCGAAGTCCGAAGGCGGCATCCGATTCGTGATGAAGGCGCCGTTCGAGCCGAAGGGTGACCAGCCACAGGCGATCGCCGAACTGGTCGAGGGCGTTCAGGAGCACGAGCGCGACCAGGTGCTGCTCGGCGTGACCGGCTCCGGCAAGACCTTCACGATGGCGCAGGTGATCGAGAAGACGCAGCGGCCGGCGCTGATCCTTGCCCCGAACAAAACACTCGCCGCGCAGCTCTACAGCGAGTTCAAGGGCTTCTTCCCTGACAATGCGGTCGAGTACTTCGTTTCCTACTACGACTACTATCAGCCGGAGGCGTATGTTCCTCGGACCGATACCTACATCGCCAAGGAATCGACGATCAATGAGGAGATCGACCGAATGCGGCACGCAGCGACGCGTGCGCTCCTCGAACGCGACGACGTGATCATCGTCGCCTCCGTCTCCTGCATCTACGGTATCGGTTCGGTCGAGACCTACACGGCGATGAGCTTCAGCGTCGAAGTAGGGGAGCGTATCGAACAGCGCCAGCTGATCGCTGATCTTGTGGCGCTGCAATATCGCCGCACCAACGCGGATTTCGCGCGCGGCACTTTCCGCGTGCGCGGTGATGTCATTGAGCTGTTCCCGGCCCACTTGGAGGACCGCGCCTGGCGTATCGGCCTGTTCGGCGACGAAGTGGAAAGCATCGCCGAGTTCGATCCCCTCACCGGACACAAGAGTGCCGACCTCAAGTTCGTGAAGGTCTACGCCAATTCGCACTATGTCACGCCGCGTCCGACGCTCGATCAGGCGGTGAAGGGCATCAAGGACGAGCTGAAGTGGCGGCTCGGGCAACTCAATACCGAGAATCGCTTCATCGAGGCGCAGCGGCTGGAGCAGCGCACTCAGTTCGACCTTGAGATGCTGCAGGCAACCGGCGTTTGCCAGGGCATTGAAAACTACTCGCGCTATCTCACCGGCCGCAAGCCGGGCGAACCGCCGCCGACGCTGTTCGAGTATTTGCCCGACAATGCGCTGGTTTTCACCGACGAGAGCCATGTCACCGTGCCGCAGATCGGCGCGATGTATAAAGGTGACTTCAGAAGGAAAGCGACACTCGCCGAATATGGCTTTCGCCTGCCTTCCTGCATGGACAACCGCCCACTCCGGTTCGAGGAATGGGAGGCGATGCGCCCGCAGACCGTCCACGTCTCGGCGACACCCGGCGGCTGGGAGATGGATCGCACCGGTGGCGTTTTCGTCGAGCAGGTGATCCGCCCCACCGGCCTGATCGACCCGGAGGTGATCGTGCGGCCCGCCCGCTCGCAGGTCGATGATCTTCTCGGGGAGGTGCGCGCTGTCAGTCAGGCCGGTTATCGCACGCTGGTCACGGTGCTGACCAAGCGCATGGCCGAAGATCTGACGGAATACCTGCACGAGAACGGCGTGCGCGTGCGCTACATGCACTCGGATGTCGACACACTCGAACGCATAGAGATCATCCGAGATCTGCGCCTCGGCACCTTTGATGTGCTCGTCGGCATCAACCTGCTGCGGGAGGGGCTCGATATCCCGGAGTGCGGGCTTGTCGCCATTCTCGATGCCGACAAGGAAGGCTTCCTCCGTTCCGAGACTTCGCTGGTGCAGACAATCGGCCGCGCCGCACGCAACGTCGACGGCCGTGTCATTCTTTATGCCGATAACATCACCGGCTCGATGGAGCGGGCGATGGCGGAGACCAATCGCCGCCGCGAGAAGCAGAAACGTTACAACGAGGAAAACGGCATCACGCCGCAGAGTGTGAAGCGCAATATCGAGGACATCATCAACTCGCCCTACGAACGTGACCGCGTCACGATCGACAAGGGCATCGCCGATCAGGCGATTTCCATCGGTCATAATTTCGAGGCGGTGCTCGCCGATCTCGAAAAGCGGATGCGCGCCGCCGCCGCCGACCTCGAATTCGAGGAGGCGGGCCGCCTGCGCGACGAGATCAAGCGCCTTAGGGCAACCGAGATGGCGGTGTTCGAGGAGCCGGACGCGCGTCAGGGCCGGGTCGCGGCGAAGGCAGGCAAGGCGGCAGCCTCGCAATATGGCGCCGCGGCCAATCTCCCGCCCAGCCGCGCCCGGAAACCCTCGCTCGACGCCATGGGACCAGGAACGGATCGCGAGGTGCCACTGTCGGGTAGCCCACGACCGAAGGGTGGCGGCACCCCCAAGCGGCGCTGACGGTCAGAGTTCTTCCGTGAACCTCCGGACACGGCGAGCGAGTGCGTCGCGCTCGGCCTGAAGGTTGTTTACCCGCTCTTCCACATGAACAGAGCGGGCGGCCTTGTTGCGCGGCGCCTCGAATGCAATGCCCATCTCGCGATCATCGCGCCAGACCACACGCGCATCGATGCGGATGTCCTGATGGGGAATTTCCAGTTCGAACTGTGTCGGAATCCACCAGGCGCGATCGGCGGCAAGCTTGGCGCCGGTCGCGGAGAGGTTGCGGATTACGCATGAGAGAGAGCCGTTGCGGGCCTTGAAGCGCAGGGTGCCACTCATCAGCGCCCGGCGGCGGAAGGCCTGACGACGTTCCTCGACCATTGACTGTGACATAAGAGCCTCCCTGCACTTGGAACTGCTGGCTAGGGTGGTAAATGAATGCTTAACAGTAGCAAGCGGCAACGGCCGGGATGGTTTACGTAACAAGCAGACACAACCATAGGTTTTATTTTTTGTTCGGAATTCTGTGCTCTCCTGACCGCGAGCCACGAGGATTCCGTTCCCTTGAACCAACCTTCCAGTCGCATTCTGCTTGTTCACGGGCATGGGGCTCCCCGGCAGGATGTCCGCGGGCTCCTCGGGCAGCGCTATCGCTTCCGGGAATGTTCGCTGGCGGAATTGCCACGCTGGAATTGGCAGGAACCGCTCGAAATCCTGATCGACGCACCTCTTTCGACCCCGGCGGAAGTGACCGTCATTCGCCAGGCCCTCGCCAAGATTCCGCGCGACGGACCCGGAGTCGCCTTCATCATCGAGGAACTGTCGCGTGCGCACATCGTGCGGGCCCATTCGCTTGGCGGAGAGGGTATCGTGTCTCGTCCCGTCACGGCCTATGCGCTCTATGCCACCATCGACACGCTTCTCAACCGCAGTCGCATCCGGCGCTGGTCGACGGATCTCGGGCCGGTAGGTGTGGGCCTGGTGGCCGGAAACGAGGCGCTGGAACAGCTTTTTCAGTTCGCCGCCAAAGGCACGCGGCTCACTCAGCGCGAGCTGTTCGCTCATGGCGACAGCGTGATCGACACCCTCGCCGAAACCGGACTCGGCAAATGGGTGGAAGCGGTCAAGGCGCACCATAGCGCGACATTCCGCCATTCCCTCCTCGTGACCGGCGTCGCGGTGGGGTTCGGCCAACACCTGCAGATGCGGCACGAGGATCTGCGCCGCCTCGCCATCGGCGGATTGATCCACGACATCGGCAAGGCGGCGATCCCCGTCGAGATCCTTGAAAAGCCTGCGGCATTGACGGCGGAAGAGGAGCTGATCGTCCGCGAGCACACCACGCTTGGACGGGGCATTCTGGCACGGCAGGGCGGATTTTCGTCCGAGTTGATCGACGTTGTGGCGCATCATCACGAAATGCTCGATGGATCCGGGTATCCCGACGGGCTTGCCGGCGACGCGATCAAGGATCTCGTTCGGATTGTCACGATTTCGGACATCTTCGCCGCCCTGATCGAGAGCCGCGCCTACAAGCTGCCGCTGCCGAACGAGGAGGCCTATGCCTATCTGCTATCCCGCGAAGGCAAGCTCGACATGCAACTCGTCAAGGCATTCCAGCCTATCGCCTTTAAGACGAAGCTCGCAGCGTAGTGGCGCCGGTCAGCGCATGATCTCCACCGTAACCGGGTGGACAACGAGGTCGTGGACCCGGCCTTTCGCATCGCGCGCCAAGGCACCATAGCATTTGTCGTCGGCCATGCGGAGACGGATCAACTCGTAGCCGGCTTTGCGCAGCTTCTGTCCCACCTCCGCAGCGGAGACCCACTGCTGGCGCGGCACGGCAGCGCAGAAAGCATTTGGTTCATCGGCGACGGCCGGCACAAAGGAGCCAGCCAGAACCGCAAAAATCGTGCATGCAAAATGCGCACAGCCTCTCGAATGGCCTGACAGGGTGAAGCGATTAAAAATCATAATACACGTATAAGTTGTGTTTCTTAAGACACCACTACCCTGAATGCGGGATTTCCATGCCTTCGCACCACCTTGCGATTGACAGTACCCGGAACCGGACCCATGCTTTGCCCTTAGACCGGAAAGACAGGAGGCCAGATGCCTATGTCACACATGAGTATGGTCGAACCCTCTCTCGGATATCCCGCTGCCCGGCTCGCGCTGATCGCCATTCTCGGCGGCGTGTTCCTGACTTCCGGCGTGCTGGCGGGGGAGAGAGAAAATCGCTTTGGTCGAAACCTGCACCCGGCAAGCAGTCCGATGCCCATGTCGAGGCCGGAATGCACCTGCCGGGCGCAGGGTCAAAGCTATCATGTCGGCACGGAAACTTGCCTGCATATCAACGGGATCAGCCAGATCTTCCGCTGCGATATGGACCTCAACGTGACGTCATGGAAACCCACCGGCTCGCTCTGTCCTTTGAGCTAGCCGCGAAACACGTCGGACGCCAGATGATGCCCCCTCAAGATGGCGGGGCGGAACAACACAACTTCGCGGGTTCAGAACAACCCGAACACGATGGCGACAAGCAGCGCGAAGGATGCGGCAAGCGCCAGAAAGTCCAGTCGAAGGGTCGTGCTCATTCCAACCTCCTGCGGCGGAAACAGGATAAGATTACCTTTCATTAACGAGCCGGCAAAGAGGGATTCGATGTCGCATTGCCGAAAGGTTAATGCTCCTGAGAAAAAGCTGTTCCAGTTTTCAACAAGTTTTCGGCAACGGCCTGTCAGCCCCGCACGGCACCCAGCGCCCGTTCCAGGAAAGCTGCCGCCGCGAGCGTCCGGTGATCGTCACCAAAAGCACCGATGACCTGCACGCCAACCGGCAGCCCCTTCCCGCCCCGGTATCCCGGCACGTTGACCGCCGGCAAACCCAGCAGCGTCACGAGCTTGTTGTAGCGCGGATCGCCTGTCGTCTCGCACGAGGGCGCCTCGCCGTTTGCTGAATAGGTCAGGAGCACATCAACCGGTTCGAACACCATGCGGCTCGCCCGCCGTGCCCGGTTCGCCGCGCCTCGCGCGTCATCATATTCCTCGATCGAAATCGCCCGTCCCGCCTCCAGACATTTGGCAAGAATCGGCGAGAGATCTGCACCGCGATGCCGATATTCGTAGGCGAGCGACTGCGCACCCTCATAGTTGTTGATGATGATGTGGCGGTGGTGCGCCTCCGCCCATTCCGCAGGAATGTCGGTATCGACGACCCGAGCGCCGGCAATTTCGAGCGCACGGATCGCACTTACGAGCGCCAGTTCGGCTTCCGGGTCGGCTTCGCCCGCGCATTCGAGCCGCGTGATGCCGAAGGTCGGCGTGCCGAAATCCAGCCCGTCGACGCGTAAAGGCCGGACAGAAATCGCCTCGAGCCCGAAGGCGACATCGACGACCCGCGCGCCAAAAAGGCCGAGCGTATCGAGCAGCGGCGCGAAAGGCTTCACGCCGGTCATCGGCAGAAGGCGATACGAGGGTTTCATCGCCGCGATACCGCAGAAACTCGCGGGCCGGATCACCGAGCCGCCGGTCTGCGTGCCGAGCGCAAGCGGCAGGATTCCCGCCGCGACTCCGGCTGCCGAGCCAGAGGAGGAACCTCCTGGCGTATGCTCCGGATCATGCGGATTCAGCGTCGGTGGTGGGCTGAGATAGGCGAATTCGGTTGTCACCGTCTTGCCGAGAATATTGCCGCCCGCCTCCTCGCCCATCACGACGATCGTGGCGTCCGCCTTCGGACGATGGCTCTTGTAGATCGGCGAGCCGTGCTCGGTCGGGAGATCGACCGTGTCGATGATATCCTTGACGCCGAGCGGTAAGCCGAAAAGCCCGTGATCCGCCTTGAGACGCGCGGCCCTGGCGCGCGCGCCATCGAGATCGAGGGCCGCGAAGACGTTGAGATGCGAAAATTCGGCCTGTGCCTCTGCGCAAAGTTCGACCAGCGCAGCCGGCGTGAGATCGCCGTTCTCCACGGCTTCGGCGAGATCAAGCGCACGCATCATCGCGTCTTGCGCTCCAGGCGGGCGAGGATCATGGCCGTGCCGCGCCGGGCGAAAGGCGTCGCGATCAGCGCCGCGCAATAGGCGAGTGGCCAGGCGATGACGAACGCCCTGAGCCATTTGAAAACGAATCCATCGACCGCGCCGAGATTGATGAAGGTGATCACGCAGGTCATCAGGAATGCCATGATCCCGGAAAGGATCGCGGGGAAAATCAAACGGGCCTTGCCTTCCATGTGGCATCTTTCGTCAGGTGAACTTGGTTGCATATTAACCGCTTCGTAACCGTTCCGCTTAACGGAAGGTTACCGCGATTGAGTCAATTTTAGCGGATGTTGCGTTTTGACCATGCGTCCCCCCTCGCGTTCCCGTTGCCGCACCGGATGCCGCGCCTGCTGCTGGCGATGGCGGGCATCGGCGCGTTCCTCAGCGGCTGCGGTTTCGTGAAGTTCGAACCGCGCGAACCCTGGCGCGCGGAAGCGGAACTCGCCTGTATGAAATCAGGTGTCGTCCGCACCTCGGAACTGATCCGTCCGACCAAACCAATCGATGGACCCGGCCCATGCGGCGCGGATCTGCCACTGAAGGTTTCCGCCTTCCAGAATGATCCGCAGGCCGTCGCGGTCGCGCTCGCCTCGACCGGGGCGCCGCAGCAGGGCTTCGCGCAAGGCATCGTCGAGCTGACGGTCATGAAGCCGGAAGCCACGCTCGGCTGCCCGATGGTCGCCTGGACCGATGACTGGATCGCGGGTTCCGTGCAACCCGCCGCGCTGGCCTGGTTCAGCCAGAGCGTCAAGGAAATCCGCACAGCGGGCTCCTACGCCTGCCGCCGCCGTAACCATCGCGCCAACGCCCGCCTTTCCGAACATGCGTTCGGCAATGCGGTCGATGTCATGTCTTTTGTGATGAGCGATGGAAATGTCATTACCGTGAAGGGCGGTTGGCGCGGCACCGAGCAGGAGCAAGGCTTCCTGCGTGATGTATTCCACGGCGCCTGTCAGCGTTTCAAGACCGTGCTTGGGCCCGGCTCGGACGCGTTGCACTACGATCATTTCCATCTCGATCTCGCCCGTCATGATGCTCGTGGCCAGCGCCGCTACTGCAAGCCGATGGTCGCCGCACCGCAGCGTCCGTCGCCGGGTTCCTTCGGTCCGGGCACAAACCCTTGGGGCGGCCCGCAGAACCCCTACGCCTATCGCGCACCGGTGCCGGGCCTGCCGCTTCCCTCGGCGACAACGGATATGCTGGCCTCTCGCGGGACGGTGCCTGCACCCGCCCCGGCCCCGCGCCCGCGCGACGACTTCGACGTTGAGAACGGCGGCAACAAGGAAGTCGAACCGGATTTCGATCCAAAGGAGTTCGATCTCAACACCGGCGCTATAGGCGACCTTCCGCGCGCACGCCGCCTTCCCCCATTGAAATCGGTACCGCCGACGCCGATCGAGGCGAACGAACCGCCGGATGTCGCCAAGCCTCCGCGCCGCGCGAGCCGCGTGTACCGGCCGGAGCCCCTTCCCTACGATCCTGCCGGAAAATAACCCCGCACACCGCCCTCGTTGCATTCGAGGCTTGACCAAGCCTCCATCCGGCGCAAAAGCTGACAGCGTTCAGCCACGCGATGGAGATTCCGATGCGCGCTTCCCGCACCCTGATGATGACGCTCGCCGCAATGGCGGTTATCGCCTCGGCGCCCGGCGGTTTGGCCCGTGAGGAAATACCGGCGGAAACCCGCGAACTGCCCTATTCCGCCAATCTTCCGGGGTGTGATTCGCCGAGTGTGCTGAGCGAGATCCAGTCGCGCTTCTCCCGCACAGAACGCCGCTACTGGCAGTCCAGCACAGAGATCCGGCAGATCGACCGCATCCGGCAGGCTGCATTCCGACCGCACGGGCTCGATATCATCCCGCGCCGTTATTGTCAGGCCGTTGCCACGATGTCCGACAGGCGCCGGCTAACGCTGCGCTACGCAATCGTCGAGGATACCGGCCTCTTCGGCTACGGCGCAGGCGTGCAGTATTGCCTTGACGGCTACGACCGCAACAACACTGCGCCGCCGAGCTGCTACAGGCTCGACCGTTGATGAAGGGCCTTCGTCTTGGGGCGCTGATGCTTCTGCTGGCATCTGCTTCCATCGCCACCGCTCAACCACAAGGCTCACGCGGTGGCGCGCCGGGAAATTTCGATTTTTATGTCCTCTCGCTGTCGTGGTCAGCGACCTTCTGCAATACGGAAGGGCGCAGCCGCGACAGCCGGCAATGCGACGCCGGCCGCAATCCCGGCTTCGTGGTGCATGGCCTCTGGCCGCAATACGAGCACGGTTATCCCTCGTTCTGCGGGCCTTCCGGGCGGAATCCCAGCCGGGCGAATATCGACGAGGCGCTCGAAGTACTGCCCGACGCCGGCCTCGCTCGCCATCAATGGCGCAAGCACGGCTCCTGCTCGGGACTGAGCCCTTCCGGGTACTTCGCCGAAACCCGCAAGGCCCGCGCACGCGTTTCGATCCCGCCGCCCTTTGTCGCGCCTCGGCACGGCGCGCGCTGGTCGACGCGCGAGATCGAGCAGGCCTTCATCGCCATCAATCCGGGACTGAGGCCCGACATGATGTCTGTGACCTGCAAGCGTGGCATGCTCGAAGAGGTTCGCATCTGCATGACGCGCGACCTGCGCGGGTTCCGACCATGCCAGGAGGTCGATCGCGATTCCTGCCGCGCTCCGGATGTCATGATCCCCCCGGCTCTCTGACCGGAGGCGGGGCGTGAACTATCGCCACTCCTTCCATGCCGGGAATTTCGCCGACATCCTCAAGCATGTCGTGCTGATGCGCGTTCTCGCCTATCTTGCCCAGAAGGAAACGTCGTTCCGCGTGATCGATACCCACGCCGGAGCAGGCCTTTACGATCTCGGCGGCTCCGAAGCCGCCCGAACCGGAGAATGGATCGAGGGAGTCGGGCGGCTTGAGGGCTTTGCTTTCAGCGCGCGCGCGCGCAAGATCATGACGCCGTTCACTGAAGCGTTGACAGCGCTTTCGCACGGTGGCCGGTATTATCCCGGTTCGCCGGCGCTGATCCGGCATGCCCTTCGCGCGCAGGATCGCGCCGCGTTCAACGAGCTTCACCCGGAGGAATTCGATCTACTGCGTCGTCTGGTCGGACGCGACGACCGCGTGGCACTCACTCACCTCGACGGCTACACCACCTGGAAAGCGCAGATTCCGCCGCCCGAGAAACGCGGTCTCGTTCTCGTCGATCCGCCCTTCGAAAAGGAAGACGAGTTCGGAAGGCTCGCCGAAGGCTTTGATCTCATGGCCCGAAAATGGTCGAACGGCACCACAATGATCTGGTATCCGGTCAAGAATCACCAGGCGGTCGCCGGTTTCGAGACCCGATGCCGGGAAGCCGGGTTCGGCAAGGTTCTGGTGCTTGAACTCCACGTCGACGATATCGCGACCGGCGGCCCGCTTGCCGCCACCGGCCTCATGCTTGCCAATCCGCCGTGGACGCTGGCCGAGGAGATGACAGTCCTGCTGCCCGAGCTGTCCGCCTGCCTTGCCCGTGGCGAGACCGCGCGCTGGCGCGTCGACTGGTTGCGCGGCCCGTGACCCGCCCGCTCGACACTCTGTGACTTGCGCGCCCCGCAAGCGCGCGCGATTGTGCAGATATCGAACGCCGGCACCTCCGGCCCAATTGCCAGTCAGACGGACCTCACGATGCTCAAGCTTCACTCATCGACAACCTCCCCCTTCGGCCGCAAGGCAAAGGTGGCGGCGCATTTCACCGGCTTTTCCGACAAGATGCAGGTCCTCTCGGCGGATACGATGGATCCGGCTGACCCGCTTCGGAAAGACAATCCGCTCGGTAAAATTCCCTGCCTCGTGCTCGAAGACGGCTCGTCGCTCTACGATTCGCGCGTGATCGTCGAATATTTCGATCATGAAGCCGGTGGAGGGAGGATTTTCCCGAAGGAGTGGAAGGCGCGACTCGCGACGTTGAAAATGCAGGCTCTGGCCGACGGCATCATCGACGCCGCGATCCTCAAGCTGTACGAAGGGCGGTTCCGGTCGCAGGAAAAGCACGAGCCGGCCTGGATCGCGCATCAGTCGGGCAAGGTCGAACGGGGTCTGGCAGTGCTGGAGGCCAATCCTCCGGTCGCTTCGGCCAGCCCGGATATCGGCGTCATCGCCGTCGCCTGCATGCTCGAGTGGTACGAATTCCGCTTTCAGGGGCTTTCAAGCGGGCAATATCCGAGGCTCTCCGCCTTCGTGAAGGATTTCAACGAGAAGGTGCCGGTTTTCGCCAAGACGAAACCGCATGCATGACGAAAAAAAGGGTCCGGAAACCGGACCCTTTTTCGCCCCCCAACAACGGTTAAGCCCGTTGCCGAACCGGCAGCCGCGCGGAACATCGTCGCACGGCATGATCGAGATGGATCAGAACTTGTAGTTCAGACCTGCGCGGACGACACCGAACTCGTTGCCATACTTGCGCGTGCCACCGATGACGCCCTTGTCGGCGAGATCGACGTAAAGACCTTCGACCTTGGCGGTGATGTTGTTGGTGAAGGCGTATTCCACGCCGCCGCCGACAACCCACCCGTAGTTCACGTTGTTCGTCTTGCCGACGCCGGCCTCCACGACATGCGAGCCGCCGTAGGCGAAACCGCCGGTAACATACGGCATGAAGCGGTCGATCGCGAAACCGGCACGGGCGCGAACCGTCCCGAAATACGGAATCCGGCTCTTGTCGCCGGCCGCGCCGACACCCGACTGCTTGCCGCTCATCCACGAGCCCTGAAGGTCGGTTTCGAGACCGACGACGAACTGGTTGAACTGGTGGTTATAGCCGATCTGGCCACCGCCAACGAAGCCGTTGGTATTCTCCCAGATGCCCGAACCGGCACCCGTCGGCCTGCCGAAACCATAACCGGCGTTCACACCGGCATAGAAGCCGGTCCAGGTGAAGATCGGCGCTGCGCGGAAGGCAGGGGCCACCGGCGCGGTCTTGCGCGGCAGATCCGCCGCCACCGCCGCCGAGGCCAGCAGCGCAAAGCCGATACCGGCCGCAATGGAAAACTTCTTCATAGGTAACTCCTGATCATTCCTGAATTCGCGACCCCCTGCCTCTCCCGGACCGGCATCGCATCCCCGCTCTCGCGAGCCCGAAAGCAACGCGCTTGAAAAGCGTTTCGCTGCATCCGTTCTGGTCGTTAAGCGGGCTCGTTCTGTCTATTTCATGGCAGGTTGTTTCAAATTTCTGCCTTAATTCGCTCAATCCCATCAGGAATTGCAGCAATCCGGTGACAATTCCCAATCAAAACCGATAGTTAAGACCGACCCGTAGCTCATTTGTCACAATATTCGCATTTCGTGCAGCAGGAAGCACATTGTAGGTTTGCGCTGCAAACCGATAGTGAAGTAGTTGTAGACTTGCAGACACACGGTCCGTCAGCATCATTTCCCCGCCGATACCAATAACGTAGCCAACATGCCCGTTCGATTCTTTCGCGCCGCCGGCCTTCATGGTGCCGTTGGAGAACGCGACGCCGCCGGTCACGAAAGGCAGGAACCGGTCGAACGCATAGCCGATGCGCGCACGCCCTGAACCGATCCACTTCTGCCGGAAGGTCTCGGCAAATGCCCGGTAGTTGACATTGCCGTAACCGAGATCGCCCTCGATGCCATAGACCATCTGGCCAGACTGGATGTTGTATCCAGCCTGAATGCCGCCGAGAAAGCCGGAAATATCCGCCGTGCGCGAACGGCCGAAGCCGTAGCCGAGATGAGCGCCGGCATAGAACCCAGCCCAATTGCTTGCCATCATCGGCACGGACCTGACGTTGCCACGTCCCGGAAGATCGGCAGCACGCGCCTGCATCGCGAAAGAAATACTGCCGATTGCGATTGCCAGGGGCAGAACGGACTTGAAAAGACGCTGCATTTCTCGCTCCGAAAGGTCGAATTACTTATCAAGTTCTTCTGAATTGATGTAATTAACATTTACCATGAACGCTGGTTAAGCCAAAGAAGAGCGTGAAATGAAGGAAAAAACTTTATTAATTAGAGATGGTTGCTGTTAATATTAATGATGTATTGCTCCTCTCGGCCACTCGACCTCCGACCTTGCCAGCCTGACCCGTCGATGCGATGAAGCTGTTGTCTCCGACCTCACATCCGGTTTGCCGTGCAAAAGCCGCCACTTTCGATTTTCGTCATCGCGCGCAACGAAGCCGATCGTCTGCCCAAGACGCTAGATGCCGTGCGGGCACTCTCCGACGACATCGTGGTCGTCGATTCTGGCTCAACCGACGAGACCGTGTCTCTCGCCGAGCAGCACGGCGCCCAGGTCGTCTTCAATGCCTGGCCGGGCTATGGGCCGCAGAAGCGCTTCGCCGAGGATCTGTGTCGCCATAACTGGGTGCTCAATCTCGACGCAGACGAATGGGTGCCCCCCGAATTGACGGATGAAATCCGCGCTCTGTTTCGTAACGGCGAACCGACGGCGGATGCTTACGAGATCCGCATCGCAGAAGTGTTTCCCAGCGAAGGGGCCCCCCATCCCCTTGCCTATGCGCTGCCCCCCGTTCGCCTTTACCGGCGCGATCGTGGCCGCTATTCGCCCTCCCCTGTGCATGACCGGGTGGATCTCGCGCCGGGTGCGAAAGTGGCGCGGCTCAAGGGCATCGTCCACCATTTCTCGGTGCGCTCGATCGGCGACCAGATCGCCAAGCTCAACGCCTATTCCGATCGACAGGCGGACGATCTCGAAGCACGCGCTAAATCCATCGCCATCTGGCGGATCTTCACCGAATTTCCGCTCGCATTCCTGAAGGCCTATATCGTCCGCCGCCATTTCGTACGCGGCATCTACGGCTTCATCACCGCAATGAACTTCGCGTTCTACCGCTGGCTGCGCGTCGCCAAATACTACGAGCGCCGTGCCGTTCGGCGGGAAAAGGAGAGGCAGAAAAAGTGAGGGCACGCGTCGCGCTCGTCACCGGAGGTGCCCGGCGGATCGGCGCCGCCATCTGCCGCAGCCTCGCGTCGACGGGCACGAAGATCGTCATCCATTGCCATCGCTCTCGGGCAGAATCTGAGGCGCTCGCGAATGAACTTGGCGAAGCCGCCACCGTTGTCGGCGACCTTGCCCGTCTCGACAGGATCGATCAACTCTATGAAGACGCCGCCCGCTCCTTCGGCCCCCCCGATCTTCTCGTCAACAACGCTTCTGTGTTTCTCGAAGACCATGCCGGCACTCTCCTGCCGACACAAATCGAAACCCAGTTTGCAATCAATCTGCACGCGCCGCTCCTGTTGGCGCAGGCTTTCGCAAAGGGGCTGCCGGCAGGTCGGCACGGCGCAATCGTCAACGTCATCGACCAGCGCGTGTTGCGGCCGAACCCGCAGTATTTCAGCTACACGCTCGCGAAATCCGCACTCCATACCGCCACCCGGACGATGGCACAGGCCTATGCGCCGCGCATTCGCGTTAATGGCGTTGGCCCCGGACCGACGTTGCCGAATGCGCGCGATGGTATCGAGGGGTTGCGGAGCGAGGCCTGCGCGACCCTGCTCGAACGCGTCATCGATCCAGCGGAAATCGCCGATGCGGTTCTGTTTCTGGCAACCGCACCCGGCGTGACGGGGCAGATGATCGCGGTCGATGGCGGCCAGCATCTCGGCTGGCGCACACCGGATATTCTTCCCTGATCAGAGTCGGATTGCCGCAATCAACCGACCATAGTCGGGTTCGTTGCGATGCGTCTTACGGCGATAGGAATAGAACCGCTCCTCATCCGCATAGGTGCAGAGTCCGAGATTTTCGATCTGCCCCGCTCCGGCAGCGGCAAGGCGGTGCGCGATATAGCCTGGCAGGTCAAAATGCGGATACCCCGTCCGCGCGCCGGGCCGGAAGAACCGCGCGTTGGCAGAATCCGCAGCCAGGAACTGCGCCTCGAATTCCGGTCCGACCTCGTAGTTCTGCTGGCTCAGCATTGGCCCTAGCGCAACGATGGTCCGGGCGCGGTCCGCGCCAAGCCTTTCCATTGCGTCGAGCGTCGCTTCGAGCACGCCGCCAATGGCGCCCTTCCAACCCGAATGCGCAGCGCCGATTACCCTCGCCTGCGGATCGGCGAAGAGGATCGGCCCGCAATCTGCCGCGCCAACACCGATGGCGAGGCCAGGCATGGTCGTCACCATTGCATCCGCTTGTGGACGCTCCTGCGGCACCCAGGGCTCCTCGACGACCCACACCTTCGGCGAATGGATCTGGTAGAGCGAGAGGAGATGCGCCCGCGGCACGCCAAGGTAGTCGGCCATCCGCCCCCGGTTTTCCGCGACATGGGCAGGATTATCCGCTGAGCCGATACCGCCGTTGAGACCGGCATAGACACCCTGCGAAACACCACCCTCCCGCGTGAAAAAGGCGTGACGCAGACCGGCTTCCGTCAACGCCGATGACAGGACGGGTTTTATCATCGCGAAACTCCTATTCGCCCAGATGCGGATCGGGCGTCTCGAAACCGGCCGGCGGGCCGAGATCGGCGCTCGTCACCGCGAGCGCCTTGAACAATTGTCCCATTCCGGCCTTGCCGCGCCCCGTCAACCGCTCGACGGCACTGTCGATCTCGCCGGGGCTCTCGGCCTTGCGTTTGAGGATGCCGGCCCTGTGATCGATCCCGAGCCGTTCGAGCAGCGTCGCCTGTGTCAGGATCGGATGCGAGACCGCCCCGCCCCGTCGCGCGGCGATGGCGAGCGACGAAAAATCGACATGCGCGGTGATATCCGCTTCACCCGGATTGGCGAGCACCGGCGCGAACTTGTGCTTGCGGACGGCCTGCAATGTCTCGCCGAACGCAAAATGCGGATGGCCGTAATCGATAGCAAGCAAGAGACCACCGAGATGCTTCAGGCGCTCGGCGAGCCGCCGCATGATGTCGAGAGAAATCGGCGAGGTCTCGAACACCGCGCCCTCCGGTCCATCGAGCGCAAGCCCCTCGGCGATGTTGCGATCGAGGCCGAGGGTCAGCGTTCCCTCAGTACCGATGCCGACGAGGCGTTCGCGCCATTGCCCCTGGTGACGCTGAAACTGGCGGATCGGGATCGCGTCGAAGAACTCGTTGGCGAGAATGAGCAGCGGCCGGTCATCCGGAAGCGTATCGACGGAGGCATGCCATTGTGGGTGCTTGCCGCTGTCCTTGAGCTTCTCGGCCTGTGCGCGCTGGAGGACGGGGCTCATCTCGACGAGATGCACGTCGAGGCAGGAGTAGAAGCCCGGAAGCGCCTTGGCCGCGCGAAGCGCGTCGGCCATCAGCGTGCCGCGCCCCGGCCCGAGCTCGACCAGCGCGACCTCGGAAGGTTCTCCCAGTGCCTGCCAGCTCATCGCCACCATGAGGCCCAGCAACTCACCGAAGATCTGGCTGATCTCCGGCGCGGTCACGAAATCTCCCGCCATGCCGAACGGATCACGCGTCATGTAATAGCCATGGCGCGGATGGCCGAGCGCCAGTGCCATGAAACGGTCGATCCCCATCGGCCCGTTGGCGGCAATCTCCCCGGCGATTTCGCGTTCGAGTTCCGTCATGCCACCGCTCCTGCCGCAATCGGACGGCGCGACCGAACAGCCAGCCAGAGGCCGACAAGGAACATCGGGATCGACAGGGTCATCCCCATCGTCAGCCAGCCTCCAGCGAGAAAACCGAGGTAACGATCCGGCTCTCGGAAGAACTCGACGACAAACCGCGAGGCGGCGTAACCCATGCCGAACACACCAGCGATCATCCCCGGACGGTTGAACCCGATCCTCCGGACCAGAAGACCAAGGACGACGAGCAGCAGCGCCCCTTCAAGCCCCGCTTCGTAAAGCTGGCTAGGGTGGCGCGGTTCAGGCCCGGCGTCCGGGAAGATGATCGCCCAGGGAACATCCGCCGGCCGCCCCCAGAGTTCGCCTTTGATGAAATTCGCGAGCCGGCCGAGCAGGAGTCCGATCGGCGCGACGACGCTCGCGAGGTCCATCATCGCGAAGGGGTTCAGCCCGCGTTTCTTCGCAAACAGCGCCACCGCAATCGCCGCGCCGAAAAGACCGCCGTGGAATGACATGCCGCCCTTCCAAGTCTGGAGAATTTCGAGCGGGTTGGCGAGGTAAAACCCCGGCTTGTAGAACAGCACGAAGCCGAGTCGCCCTCCGATCACGACACCCAACGCGGCATAGACAAGGAGATCGTCGAGTTCGAGAGGCGACGGCGCACGAACCCCTTGCCAGAGCGCCGTATCCGCGGCAAGCCGCCGCGCATAGAGCCAGCCGACCAGAAGGCCGACGATATAGGCGAGCGCATACCAGCGAACGACGAGCGGGCCGATCTGAAAGGCGATCGGATCGATTTCCGGCAGCACCATCCGCGACCCAACCTCTTTCCGCTTGGCGCGAATGCGCCAGAGTTTCCTCTAAAGGAGATCTTCTCTAACCAATGCGCGACAACCATGCTAGAAGCGCGCGACGAAATCTGCATGCGACGCAGAACGTGTTTTTTCGATGACGGAGCCTCCCATGATGCGCGAACCGCCGACCCGCCTTCTCGACGAACTCTCTCGCATGATGACCGGCGCCGTCGGCCTTGCGCAGGGCGTGCGCAACGAAGCCGACAGCTTCGCCCGGAGCCAGATCGAGCGCATCCTTCGCGATGCCGATTTTGTCAGCCGCGAGGAATTCGAGGCTGTCCGTGCGATGGCGATCGCGGCCCGCGACGAGAACGAGCGCCTTGCTGCGCGACTCGCCGAGATCGAAGCGAAACTCGCCACCACAACCGAAAAATCGCCGACGAAGAAATAATCGTCCCCGCCCTGTGGACAGCGCGGCCTCCTGTGGATCAACGGGCCGCGCGGCGTTGTGAGCCGGCATCGAATCCCGGATGTTCCCCTCCGACGATGCGTTTCCCAAGGCTCCGGCCCTGCCGGGTTCGAATTCCCGAAGCGTAACTGGATACCGCAACTTTGCGGGCGACAGTCCGAATCTGGCCATGCTAGGTTCGCGCAGGGTGATTCGCGCTCCGGCTTCAAGCCGGAACCTGCGGAATCCGCGTTGACGGGGAAGCGGCCTGCCGCCCGCCCCGTGGTTGCGTGATGTCCCGAGTCTTGCGTTCCTTTCGATCACGGTTGCCGTGCGGCCAGCGCGCAGGTGCTTTTCTGTGCTTGCGATTTGGAAACGTGCGCCCGCCATAGGCACTGAACAGGCAAGTTGATGACGTTTGTCGAACGGGCGACCGAAAGAAACAGCAATCCGGTCGATGTGATCGAGCAGATCGCACATCACAATCACTGGTCGTTCGAACGCGACGACGAGGACGAAATCTCGATCTCCGTGTCGGGGCGCTGGAGCGAATACCAGATCAGCTTCACCTGGCTGCCCGAGATGGAGGCGCTTCACCTCGGCTGCGCCTTCGATCTCAAGGTGCCGGAACGACGCCGGGCGGAGATTGTCCAGCTCATCGCCAAGCTCAACGAGCAGATGTGGGTGGGCCATTTCGATTTCTGGACCAGCGGCAACGCCGTGATGTTCCGCCATTCGCTGTTGCTGGCGGGCGGCATCCATCCCTCGCCGGATCAGTGCGAGGCGGCGATGAAGATCGCGGTCGAGGCCTGCGAACGCTACTATCAGGCCTTCCAGTTCGTTGTCTGGGCGGGTAAAACAGCGACGGAAGCGCTGGATACCGCCATATTCGAGACGGCGGGCGAGGCTTAGGGGCCCGCACCCCAGGCCGAAATCCTCCGGCGTATTGTTTTCAACGGGATCGACGATGAGCGCATTCGTTCCGCTACTTATTTTTGGCGCGGGCAAGATGGGCGGCGCCATGCTGCAGGGCGCCCTCCGGGCCGGATGGCCTGCCGCAATGATCGAGGTGATCGATCCGCACCCGTCCGACACGCTGCGCGCCGATGCGGCGAAAGCCGACTTCAGACTCAATCCGGCGCAGCCTTCTCCTGCGAAACTCGTCCTGCTCGCGATCAAGCCGCAGATGCTCGATTCGGCTGCCGCGACACTCGCTTCTTGCGTGACGGGGGATACCGTTCTGGTCTCCGTTCTTGCCGGCAAGAGCATCGGCGATCTGAAGGCACGTCTGCCAGCCTTGCGCAAGCTGGTGCGAGCCATGCCCAACACGCCGGCGTCGATCGGGCGCGGGATCACCGGCGCCTACGCGACCAACACACTCAACGAGGCCGAGAAGGGATCGGTCAAAGCCCTTCTCGCAACAACCGGGCGGGTTGAGTGGATCGAAACGGAAAGCCTGATCGACGCCGTGACGGCCGTCTCTGGTTCCGGTCCGGCCTACGTCTTCCACCTCGTCGAGGCGTTGGCCAGGGCGGGCGAGGACGTGGGGCTTCCCGCCGACCTCGCGATGCGCCTCGCGCGGGCGACCATCGAAGGTGCCGGCGAGTTGCTTTTCCAGGACGCAGCGACCTCTCCCGCGACCTTGCGGCAGAACGTCACCTCACCCGGTGGCACAACCGCCGCCGCGCTCGAGGTGCTGATGGCGTCCGACGGGCTCACCCCCTTGATGGCGCGCGCCGTCAGGGCGGCGAAGGCCCGCGCGAAAGCGCTTTCCGGCTGAGGTGTGACAGCCCTTGCTCCGCCATCTTTCGGCGTTACCTTGAGGGAAGGCGGATGCTCCGCGAGACAAGACAAGGAGGCGCGCATGGCTCGCAAGGCAGAAAACGCTCCGAAGCCCGTGACTGATCCCCGCACCCGTGTCGTCGATGCGCTGATGGCGCTCGCGGCGGAGATGCACTGGGGCGATATCACCCTCAACGACATCGCCGCGAAGGCCGATGTGCCGCTCGCGGATCTTCGCGACCTCTTCCCCTCGAAAGGCGCGATGCTCGGTGGCTTCATCCGCCGGATCGACCGGCAGATGCTCGAACATCCCGCGACCGATCTTGCAGCCGAACCGGCACATGATCGCGTCCTTGACCTGATGATCCGTCGTTTCGATACGCTCAAGCCTTATCGCGCAGCGCTCCGGAACATCCATCGCGTGTTCCAGGGCGATCTGACGGGTCTTGCCGCGCTCAATTCGCAGGCCCTGAATTCCTGGCGCTATCTGCTCGCCTCGGCCGATATCGACACCGAGGGTCCGCTCGGCTACCTGCGCCTTCAGGGCGCGATCCTCGTCTTCGTTCGCGTCTTTCCCATCTTTCTTGACGATGCCGGCGAGGAATTACCACGCACGATGGCAGCGCTCGACCGCGAGTTGAAGCGTGGCGAATGGGTGCTGCGCCGCGCTGAGGGTGTGCATCGCCTGATGGCGCCTTTCCAGGGATTCTGCCGCGCAGCCAGAGAGAACCGGCGGGAAGCACGACCCCCCGGCCCAGCGAGCGATGCAGCCTGAGGACTGCGCATGATCGAAAATACGCCTGCCCCAACGATCCCCTTCGACGCCTTCATGGCGGTCGATGTCCGGGTCGGCACGATTGTCGCCGTCGATGCCTTCCCGGAAGCCCGCAAACCGGCCTGGAAACTGATGATTGATTTCGGGCCGCTCGGCACGCGCCGCTCTTCGGCGCAGATCACGAAGCACTACACACCGGAAACCCTTCTCGGCCGACAGATCGCCGCCGTCGTCAACTTCGCCCCGCGTCAGATCGGCAAGTTCATGTCGGAAGTGCTGACCCTCGGCTTTCCGGACGCAGACGGCGAGGTCGTGCTCGTCATGCCGGAGCGTGCCGTGCCGAATGGCGGGCGGCTGTTCTAGGCCGGCACCTTCACCCGCGCCCTGAGGCCGCCGAGCGGGGATTCCTCCAGCACGATATCACCACCGTGGCCGCGGGCTATGTCGCGAGCGATGGCGAGGCCAAGCCCCGTGCCGGGATGATCCTGATTGCGCGCGGCATCGAGGCGCAGGAAAGGCTTGAACACCTCCTCGCGCATTTCCTCCGGGACACCGGGGCCGTCGTCGTCAACCGTCACCGTCAGGTAGCGCTCGTCATGCACGGCCCGGATCTCGATATGATCGCCATAGCGCGAGGCATTGGCGACGAGATTGCCCAGCAAACGCCGGAATGCCTGCGGGCGCACACTGACGACAGGATCACCCTCGATCTGGAGCGCGGCGACATGGCCAGTGCGCTCCGCATCCGCCCGGAAGTCTTCCAATAGCTGCCGGATATCGGTCGGCGCCGGACTTTCAGCGGCCTCGCCACGTGCGAACGCGAGATAGGCCTCCAGCATCTTGCTCATCTCGTCGATGTCGCGCTTCATGTTCTCGGTCTCGTGCGAATCCGGCTGGAACGCGAGCGAGAGACGGAAGCGCGTCAGGATGGTCCGGAGATCGTGGCTTACTCCGTTGAGCATCGTCGTGCGCTGCTCGATGGCGCGCTCGATGCGGTTTTTCATTTCGAGAAAGGCGAGGCCCGCCTGCCGCACTTCCCGCGCTCCACGGGGCCGGAACTGCACATCGCGCCCCTTGCCGAAGGCTTCCGCCGCTTCGGCAAGGCGCAGGATCGGGCGGATCTGGTTGCGCAGGAGCAGGATCGACACGACGATCAAAACCAGCGACGATCCGGCCATCCACGCAAGGAAGATATGGGAATTCGAGGCATAGGCTTGGCTGCGCCGCGCCGTCACCCGCATCATCGCCCGATCGAGCAGAACACGTACTTCGAGGATTGACGAACTGCCGACGGTATCGAGCCAGAACGGGCGCTTGATACGCGTGCGCAGTTCGGCGGATAGCGCCTGATCGAGAATGTCGAAGAATGGCTTCTGCAAGGGAGGCGGCAGCGGCTCGGGCGGCAGGAAATCAATATCCAGTCCGAGGCGGCGTTCTGCGATCTGCGCCAGCACTCGCCCTTCGGCATCCTGTGGGAATTGCTCGTAGATATCGATCAGCGCGGCGATATCCTGGCTGAGCGAGGCCGAGAGGCGCGCCGTCACCGATTGCCAATGACGTTCCATGAAGACATAGGCCACCACGGCCTGCAGCAGCACCATCGGCACGATGATGATCATCAGCGCGCGGGTGTAGAGGCGTTTTGGCAAAACCCGGTTCAGCCAACGGCTGATGCGATGATCCCAAAGCCGGGCCTGCGCGACGACCTGCCGGATAACCGGTAAGCCGGCGACGAGTCCAAGGCAGGCTACCAGCACATTCCGGATCATCATGAAGCCAGAACCGAGCACACGCAGGGCGAGGGCAAGCACGCGGTAAAGGGCCGCGAATGTCTGGCCGATAGCCCCCGCCGTTGCCCGTAAGGCCTTCATCGATCAATGACCAGCTTGTAACCGATCCCGCGAACCGTCTGAAGGTGGAGCGGATTCGAAGGATCGACCTCGATCTTGCGGCGCAGACGGTTGATTTGCACGTCGATGGTGCGCTCATTGGAAGCCGCACCATGTTCGGCCAGCGCCTCGCGAGGCAGGGTCTCGCCCAGGCCCGAGGCGAGCACGCGCAGGATCTCACGCTCCCGCTCGGTAATCCGGACATGCTCTTCGCCTTGCCGCAATTCGCCGCGTTGGAGGTGGAACGTGAAGGCACCAAAGCGCACGCTTTCGGGTTCGCTTCCGCTCTGGACGGGGGGCGGCAACGCGGTGCGACGCAGGATCGAACTGATCCGGAGCAGCAGTTCGCGCGGATCGAACGGCTTGGTGAGGTAGTCGTCGACGCCGGTCTGAAGGCCGGCGATCCGATCTTCTATCTCCGCACGCGCCGTGAGCATCAGGACAGGGACAGTGGATTGCGATCGGATGTATTTCGCGAGGTCGATGCCGCTTTCGCCGGGCATCATGATGTCAAGCACGATCAGGTCGAAAACAAGCCCCTCCATCCGCGAACGCGCTTCGGCGGCGTTGTCGGCGGTCGAGACACGATAGCCCTGCTCGCTCAGGAACCGGCTGAGCAGGGTCCGGATACGGTCGTCATCGTCGACGATGAGAAGATGAGGTGCCTCATCCGTGATCTGAACCGGCTGCATCGGGTCGAAACTCCCTGCCGCGGCAAAGCGGCACATCGAGCGAAAGCTACCCTGCATATAAGGGTGTCAGGTCCGACTAGCCAAGCGCTCAGGGGTACGGCAAATGCCTTCGGGAACAGCAATTGTCTTCGGGCCTCAGCCGAGATCGCCCGAACCATCGTCCCGGCGGCGTTCGCTGTCGATCAGGGCACTGAGAAAACGGACAACGGTCTCGCGCTGCTGCGGGCCGGCCTGCGCGAGCGCGCGCTTCATGCGCTCGTTCTGCATCGTTGCCAAGGCATCGGCGAGCTGCTTGCCCGGCCCCGTGAGGTAGAGAAGGCGCTGGCGGCGATCTTCCTGCCCGGCCTTCTGAAGTACGAACCCCGCCTGGATAAGATCCTTCAGCACGCGGGCGAGCGACTGCTTGGTGATCTCGAGGATGTCGAGAAGCTCGGCGACATTGAGCCCCTGATGCCGGTTGATGAAGTGCAGCACGCGGTGATGGGCGCGGCCAAATCCGTGCCGCTCCAGCAGCCGGTCGGGCTCGCCCACGAAGTCGCGATAGGCGAAGAACAGGAGTTCGATCAATTCGAAATCCACCGGCACGCCAGGCGACGAGGCCGCCGGCGATCCGCTACCCGTCCTCGTGGCCCCTCTCTCCTTGGAAGCCAATTCAGTCACTGCCGGAGAACCTCTCGTGCTTAAGAAATATGCAATAAATTTATGTCAACGTTATTGACATATTTCAGATGGATTGTTACGCGTCAAGGCATACGGCGCGCAACGAAAGTTCGTCTATAGCCATTTTGCCGGAACATCCTTTGTCGGGTGTCTGTCAAGAATGAGCAGTGGACAAATCCCGAGGAAACGCCGTCCAGGTTTGGGAAGCACGCCTGCCACCCGACCCTGCTCAAACAAGGAAATGGAAAGACATGTCGACCGCCCCTGCCATCGTCCCCTTCGACAAACGTGACGGCCATATCTGGATGAACGGCGAACTGATTGCCTGGGGCGACGCGCGGGTCCATGTATTGACCCACGGGCTGCACTACGGCTCCTCCATCTTCGAGGGCGAGCGGGCCTACAAGGGCAAGATCTATCACAGCCGTTGGCACACCGAGCGCCTGTTCAAATCCGCCGAGATCATGGACTTCGCCATTCCCTATACGATCGACGAGATCGAGGCGGCCAAGGCCCTCGTGCTGCAGAAGAACGGCGGCGGCGACCAGTATATCCGGCCGGTCGCCTTCCGCGGCTCCGAGATGATGGCCGTCGCGGCCCAGCACAACAGGATCCATGTCGCCATCGCCACCTGGAAATGGCCTTCGATGTTCGACCCTGCAACCAAGATGAAGGGCATCCGCCTCGACATCGCCGATTACCGTCGCCCGGACCCGGCCTGCGCGCCTGTCCATGCGAAGGCCGCCGGCCTCTACATGATCTGCACCATCTCCAAGCACCGCGCCGAGAAGAAGGGTTACGCGGATGCCATGATGCTCGACTGGCAGGGCCGCGTCGCCGAATGCACCGGCGCGAACATCTTCTTCACCAAGGACGGGATGATCCACACGCCGATCGCGGATTGCTTCCTCGATGGCATCACCCGCCAGAACGTGATCGCGCTTGCGAAGAAGCGCGGACTCGAGGTGGTCGAACGCCGGATCATGCCGGAGGAGCTCTCGACCTTCAACGAGTGCTTCATCACCGGTTCGGCGGCGGAGGTCACCCCGGTTGCCGAGATCGGTCCCTACAAGTTCACGCCGGGCAACATCAGCCGCGTGCTGATGGAAGATTACATGGCCGAGGTCGGCGCGCTCTGACCGGCCAGCCGCATCCTTTTGCAGCAAAGCAGGATGCGCGCCGCTTGAAAATCCTGGGCTCTCAACCGATGCCGGTGGTTCCGAAGCTGCCGGCATCGCTGACCGCCGCGGAGCGTCTGGCCCGGACGGCTTCCTCGTTCGAGATGATCGCGTGCGTCGGCCGCGAAATACGCGGCCGCTGGATCGCGAAGGCATCGTGCAGCACGGCGTCAACGTCGGAAGCGTCGAACGGTTTCTTCAGATACGCGAAGGCCCCGACGAACTGCGCCGAGCGGACCATCCGCGATTGCTGTTCTGTGGAGACGATGACGATCTGCGCATCCGGATTGACCTGAAGCAGGCTCCCGGCCGTCTCGACACCGTCGATGCCCGGCATGTTGAAATCGCAGAAGATCACGTCGAATGTCGCTCGGTGGGCCCAGGCCAACGCTTCCTCGCCACTTGCCGCTTCCTGCAATTCGATGCGGAACTGCGAGCGTGCGAGAATGCGTGCCATGAGCTTGCGCGCCGTGCCACTGTCATCGACAAGGAGCACACGGGTCATCCGCTGCAGCCGGCGATACGCCAGGATCGCGTTGATGACTTCGCCTGGGGCAAACGGCTTCAGCATGAATTCGTAAACACCGACCTTGCGCCCGAGTTCGCGCACGGTCTCGGAATGCATGCCCGACATCAACACCATGAAGGGGCGGTGATCGCGCGAACCAAACGCGTGGACCAGCGCCTCCGGACCGGAAATACCCGGCAATTGGACATCGCAGAAGATGATGTCGATGCGCGCGTTGCGCATGATCTCCAGCGCCTCGCTGCCATTATCCGCCTCAATGACGACGAAGTTACCGTCCATCTTGTCGAGCGCGGACCGGACAGCGGCACGCGCGACAATCTGATCGTCTACGATCAGGATGCGGGTCGGCGCGGCACCATCCGATGCAGCCGGAACGGCGGTCGAAACTACCAATGGCATGACAAATCCTCAGGACAAGAACTTTGCAACCATCGGTTTAATTAATGGTTGATGCCGGCAACTTTAGGTCCAGCGTTCCAACGACCGTTCGTCCTCATCGCGGGCAGATACCCAATCACCCGCACTTCCGTCGATTCCGTGCTCCTTCTTCCAGAACGGGGCGCGCGACTTCAGGAAATCCATGACAAACTCGGCCGCTTCAAATGCAGCGCGACGGTGGGTCGATGCGGCAATCACCAACACGATCTGTTCGCCGGGCCTGATTTTGCCGAAGCGATGCACGACCGTCAGACCTAGCACGGACCAGCGGCGCCCGGCCTCCGCGCAGATCCGCGCGATCTCCTCCTCGGCCATGCCGGGATAGTGCTCGAGTTCGAGCGCGGAAAGCGCGCCACCTTCGTCCCGGCAATAGCCAACAAAGGATACAACTCCTCCGATATCCCTGCGTCCTTCGGTCAGATGGGCGATTTCGGCTGCGAGGTCGAAATCCCCGCTCTGGATGCGAATCTGCGCGACGACCATGTAGCGCCCTTATCCGCCGGTCATCGGCGGGAAGAAGGCGATTTCCCGCGCCGCACCGAGCAGGCTTTCGGGTTTCACGTGCTTTCGGTCGAGCGCGGCACGGATGATTTCTGGCCGCTCGAAAGCATAGGCATATTCCTCGCCAAGCGCGGCGAGATGGTGCAGGGCATCGGCGACCGTCTGGACCGTCGCCGGGAAGGCGATTTCTTCCTCCGGCTTTCCGATGCGCTCGCGCAGCCAGGCGAAATAAACGACCTTCATCGCCTCACCCTTCCTCGTCCATCAGGTGGCGGACGGAGGCCTTCATATAGTCGTAGCCGGTCACGATGGTCAGAAGTGCGGCGATCCAGAGCAGGATGAGGCCGATCCAGTTGGTCCAGCCCACCGGCAGGATGTCATCGCCCGCCTTTCCGGCTATCAGGAAACCGACCGAGACGATCTGCGCGGTCGTCTTCCATTTCGCGAGGCGCGAAACCGGAACGGAAATCTTCACTTCGGCAAGAAATTCGCGGAGTCCAGAAACAAGGATTTCGCGGCTGAGGATCACGATCGCCGCCCATATCGACCAGGAGCGGATCGAACCATCGGCCACCAGCATCAGAAGGCAGGCAGCGATCAGCAGCTTGTCCGCGATCGGATCGAGCATCCGGCCGAGCGAGGATTGCTGCGCATAAACGCGTGCGAGATAGCCATCGAGATAATCGGAGATCCCGGCGACCGTGTAGAGGCCGAGCGCATACCAGCGCATCACGGGATCGCCTGGCCAGAACAGTAGGCCGACGATCAGCGGAATGGTGACGATCCGCCCATAGGTCAGGAGGTTGGGCAAAGCGATGGCAAGGCGCCGCCGGCTTGGCTTCGCCCGGTTCACCGCTTCGCTGGAGGAACCCTCGTTCATATCCTCTTAGCACCATGCAGGCGGGCCGGGGTCAAGCGTTCCGATGCCGCATTCCCTGCTTCTCAGTTCAGCTTCTCGTGAAAGAAATCATAGACCAGCCGCGCCGTCGCCTCGTTGATTCCCGAAACACGGGCCAGATCGGCATAACTCGCCCGGCTTACGGCCTTGGCTGTTCCGAAATGCAGCAACAGCGCCCGCTTGCGTGCCGGACCGATGCCGGGAACCTCATCGAGCGGGTTCTTGACCATCTCGCGCTTCCTCTTCGCCCGATGCGTGCCGATCGCGAATCGATGCGCCTCGTCGCGGAGGCGCTGGATGAAATAGAGCGTCGGATCGCGCGGCGGCAACTTGAAGGGTGTTCGGCCCGGAATAAGGAAGGTTTCCCGCCCCGCATCGCGATCCGGCCCCTTGGCGACACCGATGAGCGGCACATCCGCGATTCCAAGATCCGCAAGCACGCCGCGAACCGCCTCGACCTGCCCCTTGCCACCGTCGATCAGCACGAGATCCGGCCATTGCGGTAGGCTGTCGGGATCGTCGAGCGTCGCCTCGCGCGGCGCCTCTTTCACGAGCCGCGAGAACCGGCGCTGCATCACCTCGCGCATCATGCCGTAGTCGTCACCCGGCGTGATCTCCTCCGAGCGGATGTTGTAGGTGCGGTAATGCGCCTTCGAGAACCCGCGCGGGCCGGCGACGATCATCGCGCCGACGGCATTGGTGCCCATGATGTGCGAATTGTCGAACACATCGATGCGGCGCGGCGGCTTTTCGAGACCGAAGGCTGCGGCAACACCTTCGAGCAGCCGCGCTTGGCTCGCGCTTTCGGCAAGGCGGCGCCCCAACGCTTCCTTCGCGTTGGTCAGTGCATGGTTCACCATGTCGCGCTTCTCGCCGCGTTTCGGCACAAGGATTTCTACCTTGTGCCCGGCCCGGATCGTCAGCGCCTCGGCCAGCAACTCGCGGTTCTCCACCTCCTCGCTCAGCATCACGAGACGGGGTGCGGGCCGCTCATCATAGAACTGGCCGAGGAAGGAATCGAGCACCTCGCCGGGCTCCAGTGTCCGGTCGGCACGCGGGAAGAAGGCGCGGTTACCCCAGTTCTGTCCGGTGCGGAAGAAGAAAACCTCGATGCAGAACTGCCCGGCCTCGGCATGGATCGCGAAGACGTCTGCCTCCTCGACACCGGCCGGATTGATGTCCTGGCTCGCCTGCACAGCGGAAAGCCCGGCGAGACGGTCGCGCAGGCGCGCCGCGCGCTCGAAATCGAGATCCTCGGCCGCCGCCATCATCTCCGTTCCGAGTTTGTCGCGGATCGTCCCGCTCTTGCCGGAAAGGAAAGCCTTCGCCTCATCGACAAGAGCGCCATAATCCTCAAGCGCGATCTCGCCGGTACAGGGCGCGGCGCAACGCTTGATCTGGTGCAGCAGGCAAGGTCGCGAGCGGTTTTCGTAGTAACTGTCCGAACAAGTCCGCAGCAGGAAGGCGCGCTGGAGCGCGTTCAGCGTGCGGTTGACCGCCTGCGCCGAGGCAAAGGGTCCGAAATAGCTGCCTTTGCGGTTGCGCGCGCCGCGATGCTTAAGGATCTGTGGTGCCGCGTGATCGCCGGTGATGACGATGAACGGGAACGACTTGTCGTCCCGCATCAGCACATTGTAGCGTGGTTTGAGCTGCTTGATGAGATTGGTTTCGAGCAGCAGCGCCTCGGTCTCGGTCGTCGTGGTGACGAACTCCATCGCCACCGTTTCGGCGATCATCCGTCCGATGCGGTTGTTTGGCGCATCACCCCGCGCATAGGCCGAGACGCGCGCCTTCAGGTTCCTTGCCTTACCGACATAGAGCACCTCGCCGTCGCCGTTCAACATCCGGTAGACACCGGGCGAACCCGGCAGCGTCTCCCAGAAGGCGCGGATCACCGCGATGCCCGATTGCAGGCGCTGTGGGGTCGCCTCGATCTCCGGCGTCTCCTCTTCAACGACGACGGCCTCGTCCTCGATCTCGTCGTCGAGATCGGGCCATTCCGGCGGTTGGGCGGGAGGACGGGCGGACATGGAGCGAGAAATAGGCGGTTCACGTCGAAGCGCAAAGGGGCGTGGGGCTGTTTTCCTGACAGATTTCGCCCGGTGCGCTGGCGCACGGCGGTGCGGGGTTTGCGGGTTTAGGGTCTGATCATGGCCGAACGGAGAAACACCGGCCACCGAGTTGAAGCCCGAACCCGAACCCCCAAGTTCCGAACCCCACA